>ULUH01070723.1_pt1 | contig 19349 bp, 18 predicted proteins | sample 1958241 | NCBI WGS metagenome assembly ULUH01 (sample SAMEA4835753, study PRJEB28245) | human gut metagenome | biome: gut microbiome; material: fecal sample | place: Denmark | collected 2008 | reverse complement strand
CTGGCTGCTCCTCTCTCTCTCCCTGCGAGGCGAGCTCAGGCCGACAGAGTTCCATCAGCGCGACCTCGACAGTGATGCGCGGCTGTGGCGACCACTTCATCTCCGTCATCGCCTCGTGCAGGCGCGCAATCATGCGCGGCAGGACATCGGGCACAAAGAGCTTGCCCTGCTGCTGCAGAACGTCCTGCGGCTCGGCGTAGAGATCCATCGCCTCGACGGTGCCGGCTGCCTGGAAGATCATGAGGCTGCGCAGGTGCAGCGAGAGCTCAGAGAGGACCTGCTTGAGGTCCTTGCCGTCACGCAGGAGCTCCGCGAGAATCTGTAAAACATCCTGCACATTGCGTGCGGCGAGCGCCTTCGTCATCTTGTAGATCCAGTCGTGGCCGACGAGGCCGAGAATCTGGCGCACGCGCTCCGCTGTAATGGTGCCGTCTGCAAGCGCTGCGCACTGGTCGAGGATGGAGAGCGCATCGCGCATGCCGCCGTCAGCCTGGATGGCAATCATAGAGAGTGCCTCATCCTCAGCCTCCATCTTCATCTCCTTGGCAATGTAGCGCAGGCGCCCCTCGATCTCTTCCACCGTGATGCGCTTGAAGTCGTAGCGCTGGCAGCGCGACTGGATTGTCGGCGGCACTTTATGAGCTTCCGTTGTCGCGAGGATAAAGACGACGTGCGCGGGCGGCTCCTCGAGCGTCTTGAGGAGCGCATTGAACGCCTCCGTCGTCAGCATGTGGACCTCATCAATGATGTAGACCTTATAGCGGCCGTCGACCGGCGCGAACTTGACCGTCTCTCGCAGATCGCGGATCTCGTCGATGCCGCGGTTGGATGCCGCATCGATCTCGAAGACGTCCATCGAAGAGCCCTCTGTGATCTTGCGGCACTGCTCGCACTGCCCGCAGGGCTCCGGTGTCGGCCCGTGCTCGCAGTTGAGCGCCTTCGCGAGGATCTTCGCCGTACTCGTCTTGCCCGTGCCGCGCGGGCCGGCAAAGAGGTACGCATGGCCGATGTGGCCGCTCGTGATGGCATTTGCCAGCGTCCGGCTGATATGCTCCTGCCCCACGAGGTCCTTGAAGGTCTGCGGCCTCCACTTCCGATACAGCGCAATATACGCCATCGCAATCTCTCTCCTCTCTTAATAGTTCCCACAATCTATTTCGCAGACATCGCAGGTCTGAGGCCCAGCTGGAGACGGCTGGGGACGGCTGACCAACGCTTCGCGCGATGTTTACCGAATCTTCTTCTCTTCAAACAAGCCGCCATGGAAGGGTATCCAACGTTCCGCGCAGCAGGCTGAAGCTCCACTTATGGATACCCTTCCATGGCTCAAGGCCGAGCACCGATGAGCATACAGCAGCACTGCTCGGACCGCCGGGGATGGATGACCATAAGAGGAGCTTTGACGCGCTGCGTAAAGAACGGATTTTTTTGCCCACGAAAATCCTTTCGAAAGAGCGTCGTTCAAACGAAGTGCGTTCAGCTCTTTCGGAAGGATGCATTGAAAGGCAAAAAATCTGTTTAGCAGCGCGTCACCGCGAAGCGTTGGTCAGCCATCCCCGGCGGCCTCCTCCATCGGCGCCTCCCTTCATCGAACTTGATCTTAATATAGTAAAAAAGCAGCCGTTTCTGGCTGCTCTCCATCCTTTTCCACGTCGAACCGCAGTTCCCAGGCGACCTCGCGGCACATGGAACGATTCGCTTAACGCTGCTTCCTTCCGGACCTGACGTGGTTCACGAGGCTCCATTGCGCAAGACCCAGGCACTGCGGCCCGACCTAAAAAAGGATATAAAAATGGCGGAGAGTGAGAGATTCGAACTCTCGATACAGGTTTCCCCGTATACACGCTTTCCAGGCGTGCTCCTTCAACCACTCGGACAACTCTCCACAATGCTCTACTATAAGAAGCTATTCAGTTTTGTTGCCCTGCCGCGTGATTGCCGCCTGCAACGATATATATCTTACCATCTCGAACTTATCCTGTCAACACCCTTTTTTATTTTTTCACAGAAAAATCTCCGCAGAACAATCTGCGGAGATTCTTTGTATTACCAGATGAAGAGGCCAGCGAGGCCGGCGGACAGCAAGGAGACGAGGATACCCGAGAGCAGCATGTAGCCGACGTTGCGGGAGATCAGGTCGTTCTTGTTGTCGTCAACGAGGCCCTTAAAGCAGCCGATGATCATGCCGAGCGTCGAGAAGTTGGCAAACGACGTGATGAATACGGTCAGCACGCCCTGCATGTGGCGGCTGTAGGTGCTCAGGAGATCCTGTACGCTGAGCATGACGACAAACTCATTCGTGACGAGCTTCGTGCCCATGTACTGGGCCATCGCGAAGGCTTCCGTCGAATCGAGGCCGAGCAGCCAGGCAAACGGGAACATGATGCAGCCGAGGATGTTCTCGAGCGTGATGGCCGGATGGATCAGCACGAGCAGCATATCGATGAGCTTCGCGAGTGCGACAAACGCGATGACATTCGCGCAGATAATCAGCACCAGCTTGCCGGCGCCGAGGATGGAGTTTCCGAGGAACGAGAAGAACGGCTCGCGCTCCTTGCCGCCGTCATCGAGACGGGCGACGGTATCCTCTTCCTCCGTGATCTTGACCGGATGCAGCAAGTTCGTGACGATCAGCGCATTGATGACGTTCAAGGGCACTGCCGTCAGGATGAACTCGGCCGGCATCATCTTCGTGTAGACGCCGATCAGGGCGGCCGTGACGCAGCTCATGGACATCATGGCGAGCGTCAGGCAGCGGTCTGCCTTCATGCGCTTGAGCTGGAGGCTCGAGACAGCCAGGGCCTCCGTGTTGCCGAGGAACATCATCTCGATGGCGAAGAAGGACTCAAACTTCGGTTCGTGCGTGAGGAAGGCCAGTGCCTTGCCGATCCACTTGATGACAAATGGCAGCAGGCCGATGTACGTCAGGATATCGAAGAGCGGCACGACGAGGAGGATCGGCAACAGGGCCGAGGTGAAGAAGTTCATCTGCGGCACGTGAACCCAGTCCGGGAAGGCAAAGGCAATGCCCTCGTAGGCGACGCTGACGAGCCAGGTGAAGCCTGCGGCTGCGCCCTGGACGATGTCGCGGCCAATCGGGAAGGAGGTCAGGAACCAGGCGATGAAGACGTTGAGCGCGAGCAGCGAGCCGACGCCGCGCCAGTGGATGTCCTTGCGCTTCTTTGAGAGAAGCACGCCGACGGCTAGGAAGACCAGCACGCCGATGAGATTGATGACGAAATACATAAAGTCTCTCCTATTCTTTTGCTGAAATGAGATCGTCGCGGCCACCGACCAAAAAGAGACACGTGACCGACTTTTCCATTATATATCAGAGGTCATTATCCGTAAAGGCAAACGGGAGGATTTCCGCGAGTGTCGCCACCTGCACGGCTCCCTTGAGGTTTGCCATGATGATGCGCGGGATCTTGAATTCGCTGATGGCCTGGCGGCACATGCCGCACGGTGAGCACGGGCCCGGCGTGTCGGCGACGATCGCGATGGCCGCGAACTCCCGGTATCCCTCGGAGACGGCCTTGAAGATGGCCGTACGCTCCGCGCAGTTCGTGACGGGATAGCTGGCGTTCTCGATGTTGCAGCCGCCGAAGACCTTGCCGTCTTTCGTCAGCACGGCTGCACCGACCTTGAAGTGCGAGTAGGCCGCATAGGCGCGCTCGCGATAGGCTTTCGCCACTTCGATGAGTTCCTGATCCGTCATTTCTCTTCCCTCTTTCCGTATCAATACTTCTCGACTTTGTCTTTCTCGACGCGCGCATAGACGAGCGGCTCTTTTGCGGGCTGGACGTCGCCGATGGCGATGGCATCGCGGTACATCTTCTCGGCGTCAGCAAGAGCCGACTCCTTCGAGGTGTAGAGTGTGACGAGCGTGTCGCCTTCCTTGACTTCGTCGCCGTACTTCTTGTGCAGGATGAGGCCTGCCGAGAAGTCGATATCGCTCTCCTTCGTCTCGCGGCCAGCGCCGAGCACGACGGACGTCTCGCCGATCTCCTCGGCGTTCATCTTCGTAATGAAGCCCGAACGCTCAGCCTTGATCTCGGCGCGGTACGGTGCCTGCTGGAACTTCGTGTAATCGCGCAGGACGCTGTCGTCGCCGCCCTGGGCGCGGACCATCGTGCAGAACGTCTCGAAGGCACTGCCGTCAGCAATCGACTGCTCAGCCATCGCGCGGCATTCCTCCGGCGTGCCCTTGCCGACGAGATAGAGCATGTTGGCGGCGAGCTGCAGCGATACCTCGCGCAGGTCAGCTGGGCCCTTGCCCTTGAGAACGTCCATCGACTCCATGACCTCGATGCTGTTGCCGATGCCGTAGCCGAGCGGCGTGTCCATGTCGGTGATCAGGGCGACCGTGCGGCGGCCGGCGAGCTCGCCGATGGCGACCATCGTCTGCGCGAGCTTGATGGAGTCATCGAGCGTCTTCATGAAGGCACCGCTGCCCGTCTTGACATCGAGCAGGATGCAGTCGGAGCCGGCGGCGAGCTTCTTGCTCATGATCGACGAGGCAATCAGCGGGATGCAGTCGACTGTCGCCGTGACATCGCGCAGCGCGTAGAGCTTCTTGTCGGCCGGCGCGAGGTTGCCCGACTGTCCGATGACGCTGACGCCGCACTTGTTGACCGTGTCGAAGAACTTCTCGCGCGAGAGCGCCGTCTGGTAGCCCGGGATCGACTCGAGCTTGTCGACTGTGCCGCCCGTGTGGCCGAGGCCGCGGCCGCTCATCTTGGCGACCTTACCGCCGCAGGCCGCGACAATCGGCGCGCAGATCAGCGTCGTCTTGTCGCCGACACCGCCCGTCGAGTGCTTGTCGACCTTCTTGCCCGCGATGGCCGAGAGGTCAATCATGTCGCCAGACTTGGCCATGACCTTCGTGAGCTCCGTGATCTCGTGATCCGTCATGCCCTGGAACCAGATGGCCATGAGCATTGCCGACATCTGGTAGTCGGGGATATCCCCTTTGACATACCCGTCGATCATATAGGTGATTTCAGCGTCCGTCAGGACTTCTCCGTGCTTCTTCTTCGTGATCAGATCGTACATGCGCATAATAATATTCCCCTTATTCGATATATTTTGATTTATTCCCCTCTACACCTCCCCGAAGGGAGGTGTGTATCATCCGATGATGCGCGGCAGCAGGCTCTCGCCCTTCGTGTAGAGGTCTGCACCGAACATGTCCGAGATCGTCGCACCGATCATCGCAAACGTCGGATACGTGCCGAGATTGAGTCCCGCCTTGACGTGCTTGCCGTACATCAGGAGCGGCACGTACTCGCGCGTGTGATCCGTGCCCGGAGCGCCCGGATCGCAGCCGTGATCCGCCGTGATCATGAGGATGTCGTCGTCCTTCATCTTCGCCATGAATTCGCCGAGCTGGCGGTCAAAGACGGTCGCTGCCTTCGCGTAGCCGTCGATATTGCGGCGATGACCGTACTGCATGTCGAAGTCGACGAGGTTGACAAACGCGAGCCCCGTGAAATCCTCATCCATGAGCTTCAGTGTCTTCTCCATGCCGTCCTCGTTGTTCTTGTTGATGCCGAGCGTGCGGCTGATGCTGCGGCCCGCGAAGATATCGGAGATCTTGCCGACGCCGATCGTCGCGAGTCCCTTGCGCGCGAGCGCATCCATCATCGTGTCCCCCGTCGGGTCGAGCGAGAAGTCATGGCGGCGCGGCGTGCGCGTGTAATTCGGATATTCGCCGACGTACGGGCGCGCGATGATGCGGCCGACGCCGTGCTCACCCTGCATGATCTTGCGCGCCATGCGGCAGTAGTCGTAGAGCTGCTCGACCGGCACGTCATCCTCGTGCGCCGCAATCTGCAGCACGCTGTCAGCCGATGTGTAGACAATGAGCGCTCCCGTCTCCTTCTGCTCGCGGCCGTAATCGTGGATGACCTGCGTGCCCGAATACGGCTTGTTGCAGATGATCTTGCGGCCGAATGCCTTCTCAAGCTCAGCGATGACTTCCGGCGGGAAGCCGTCCGGATACGTCGGCATCGGACGCTCCGAGACGATACCCGCAATCTCCCAGTGGCCCGTCGTCGTATCCTTGCCGCGCGAGAGCTCGCGCAGGCGGGCAAAGGCGCCGATTGGCTGGGCCTCCGGCGTGCCGCAGCCGACACCGTCGATATTGAAGAGGCCGATTTTTTTCATGTTCGGCGTATCATACTCCTTCGATGAGGAGATGGAGCGCAGCGTATTGCAGTCGCCGTCGCCGAATTCCTTTGCGTCTGGCTCCGCGCCGATGCCGAAGCTGTCGAGAACAATGATGAATGCGCGCTTGAATGCCTGCATGTCTGTCATTCCTTTCTATGTCAATCCGATAAGCTAGATGACCCTGCAATCGATCCGATCAGAGCTCGTCCTTGAGGACGCTGACTGCCGCACTGGCACCGAGGCGCGTGCAGCCCGCTTCGAGGAACGCTTCCATCTCCTCGCGCGTGTGGATGCCGCCCGCAGCCTTCATCTGCACCTTCGGGCCGATGTGTTTCTTGAAGCATTCGATATCCTCCGAGAGCTTTGCTCCTGCCGAGCCGAAGCCCGTCGACGTCTTGATGAAGTCCGCACCGCCGTCCGTCACGCAGTGGCAGGCTGCGACAATCTCGTCTTCCGTCAGGAAGCACGTCTCGACGATGACCTTTAAAACGCGCGCACCGCAGAGCTTCTTGAGTGCGCGGATCTCGTCCGTCACATAGTCCGTCTCGCCCGCCTTGAGCATGCCGATGTTGATGACCATGTCGATCTCCTGCGCGCCGTCCGCGAGCGCCTGTGCCGTCTCTGCGATCTTGGCTGCCGTATTGCAGTTGCCGTTTGGGAAGCCGACGACCGTCGCGACCTTCAGCGCGTCCCCATATTCAGCCACGATGCGCGGCACATAAGACGACGGTACCATGACTGTCGCCGTGTGGTACTTCACCGCCTCATCGCAGGTGCGCTGGATATCGGCCCAGGTCGCCGTCTGCTTCAGGAGCGTGTGGTCTACATGTGCCAGGATCTCTTCTGCTTTCATGATAAATCCTCCTAATCATCAGGTCAATGCATAAACTCTGACGTTCTGTTCACTCTGTTTACAATCATCAGATTTCTTCTGTCAAGCTATCGCTTGTTCTTGTTTCTATTGTAATCAATACCAAACGAAATAGAAAGGACATCTGTCTTAAAAGATGGCCCTGCCTAAAAAATCTCGTCCTAAAAAGATAGAGCAAATTGTTCTCCCCCCCCGAAAAATGATATAATGGTATAAAATAATAGCTAGAACGTGATACCTATATCGGGGAAGGGGTACACAACATTGGACAACACCATACTCGACTACATTGTGAGTCATTTCAAAGAGGCTCTGCGCAGCGGCTGCATCACCGTCTGCTACAAGCCTGTCTTACGTGCCTTAACGGGCAAGATCTGCGCCTTTGAGGCGCTGGCACGCTGGCACGATCCAGAATACGGGGACATCGCCCCGCACGACTTCATACCCGTGCTCGAAGCACACGACAAGGTCCACCTGCTCGACTACTTCGTCACCAAGGTGACCATGCAGAATCTCCACACGCGCCGACGACAGAAACTGCCGATTGTGCCGGTCATACTCAACTTGTCGCGCCGCGACTTTCTCGTGTCGGACCCTGTCCGGGTTCTCAATCACCTGACCGAGAAGTACCAGGTGCCGCACGCTTATCTGCAGATCGAGATCACAGAGACGGCCTTTGTCGAGGATGAGGCCATCATCGCGCAGGCCATATCACGTCTGCGTCAAGAAGGCTACAGCGTCACGCTCGACAACTTCGGCGAGGGCCATTCCTCGCTTGCCGCGCTGCAGCGCAGCGCCATCGATGAGATCAGTCTCGATGGCATCTTCTTCGATAATTTTACAGAGGCGACGCGGCAGCTACTGACATCCATCCTGCTCATGGCCAAGACACTCGGTATCCACACGGCCGCCGAAGGCGTCCGGACAGAAGAACAGGCGGACTTCCTGCGCCGCATCGGCTGCGAAAAGATGCAGGGGCCGATCTGCCGCACGATGGCGCGCCCTCTAGAAGAGGGTGCGCTTTCGACGCCGTACCGCTTCGAAACGCGGCTCGAGCAGCAAATCTTCCACCGGGCAGGCCTGACAAACCTTGTGACCGAGACGCCCACCGCCTTATTCTCAGACGACGGGAACCATCTGCATATCCTCACCGCCAACGCAAACTACCAGAATATGCTGCGCCTCAGCCATTTTGACAGCCTGCAGGATGCAAACAAGCTCCTGCTCGAATTGCCACAAGTCATCCATGTGAGACTGCGCGCGCTGGCCGATGCGACCATCCGCAGCCACCAGATGGAGACAGAGCTTTTCATCAGCAACGGCCGCTACTTCTATCTCAAACTGCACAACATCGCCGGCACGAACGGCTTCTACATCCACCGCGCGGAGCTGCAATTCCTGCAACAGGGACAGGAATCCTCCACGGACGAAGAGTACGACCACATCGTGCGCCACCTCATGCGGTTCTACCACGACATCTACCTCATCGACAATCAGCAGAACCGCATCGAGATCATCACAGCGAGTATCTCATCAAAGAGAGCGGGCAGCCATCTGCAGGGCATCATGACCGCGTTCATGCGATTTGCCAGACTGCACATCCACCAGGATGACCAAAGGCGCTTCCTGCAGTACATCCACGACCTTGCACAAGGGAATCAGATACCTCTTGCCTCGACAAAGTTTGACCTCTTCCGCGTCAAGGTGCCAAATGGCAGCTTCCATTGGACCAATTTCAGCCTCACGTCATTCCAGTATAACGATCATCCCTGCCAGCTGCTCTGCCTGCGCGACTTTGTCTTCGAGGAACTGACAGACCGCGACAGGCTCATCAACACGGTCATGGCCTCCTACGGTTTCACGACCTTGCCGGAGGACCCGGAACGCCAGATCACGGATGCCGCCCTCTGGCGGACGTTGACGCAGTTCTCGAGCCGCAAGCTCTTCTGGAAGGACAGAGATGGCCACTTTTGCGGCGCAAGCCCGGCTTTCCTGCGCTACTACGGCATCCAGAACATCAATGAGCTCATCGGCAAGTCCGACCGCGACCTCGGCTGGCACCTCTCCGACACTTACATGGACCAGGGCGAAATGACCGTCCTGCAGAAGGGCGAGCCCATCCACAACGGCCACGGCCGCTGCATCGCACGCGGCCGCTAGCACGCCATCTCGTTCTCAAAATATCCCATCTATCAGGGAACCGAGATTGTCGGACTCCTCGGCGAATTCCGCGATGTCGAGGAAGAGCGCAGCTACCACCAGCTGCAGCGCAAGCTCTACCTCATCGATGAGGAGACCGACCTCTACAACTATCGCGGCATGATTCTCGCGAGCGTCGAATTCGCCGACAATCTGCGCCAAAACAAGGTCGGCTATGTCGGCGCCATGTTCGTCGTGCCGGAGTTTGCCTCATTTGCCAAGCTCTACGGCGATTCCATTCGGCACGCAGCGATGAAGCGCATTTGCGCCATCATCAAAAAGACCATGCCAGCAACCACGGTCATCGCTCATACGGGCAGCGGTGTCTTCGTGCTGTTCCTCAAGGGGCAAACCGTCGGCACCATGCGCACCTTCATCGAGCAGATCCAGGCGGAGCTCACCACCATCACAGAGATTGAGGGGCTTCACCTGTCACTTCTCGGTGCGCTACGCCCTCGAGTCCGGCTCCGAAGCCCGCAGTTCCGATGAATTCCTCCAGATCCTCTCCTCGCGCTGTTTCGACTACATGCCGTCGTTCGGCGTCACGGGCATGATCCACGATCAGATTCCCTTTGACCTCGAGAAATTCGACCACACCAACCGTCTCATCTACATCGCAGACCCGGAGACGTACGACCTCCTCTACGCCAACCCCGCCCAGCTCCTGCACAGCCAACAGCCGCCCGACTGCCAGTACGCCGGACAGAAATGCTACCGGCTGATTGCGGGCTTATCCGCGCCGTGCAGCACCTGCCCGAAGGACAAGCTGCGCCGTGACCGCTTCCATTTCCGCCAATTCCACTCCATGAGCACCAGCAAGGACTACCTCATCTGGAACACGCTGATCTCCTGGGAGAATCGCAGCTGTATCTTCTCCGACAGCCTTGATGTCGAGCACATGCTTGCCATCTACGCAAATGGCAGACTGACAACGAGAGATGACATCTCCATCAATGACATCACGAGCCTCGCCATACAGGAAGAAGACCCGAATGTCGGCATCCTGCGCATGATGGAAAAGCTCGGGCGCACGCTCAAGGCCACGCATGTCGTCCTGATGGAAGAGGAGTCCGACGGCTTCCATCTGAGCTGTACGTACGAATGGCATCCAGATGACGCCACACCGCTGCGCCAGCGCCTGCAGCACATCACTATTCTCGAGAACAAAGCGTTCTACAACGCATTCCACAGCAGTCCCGTCCTGCTCGTCGACAATGCCGCAGCCTATCAGAAGCGCCACCCCGAGATCCAGGCCATCCACCAGACGGAGTGGCAGCGCTACGCCATCGGCCAGCTCACGATTGAGCACCGCTCGCTCGGCTACATCGCCATCATCAATCCGGCCAAAGACCGCTTCACGGCCATCGCCAAGCCGCTGCACACCGTCCTGCGCGTCACCTCCATCATGATGCGCAACCGCGACAACATCAAGAAACTGCACGCGATCAGCACGATCGACCAGCTCACGGGCGTCGGCAATCGCCGCGCCCTGACGGACTTCATCGCCAATCGCCTGCATCCGGGAAGCATGTACGCCATCTTCTTCATCGATGTCAACGGCCTCAAGAAGATGAACGACACCTTCGGCCACGCGCGCGGCGACCTCCTGATCCAGACGATTGCCTACGTCCTTGCAGACATCGCCCAAAAAGACCATGTCTTCCGGCTCGGCGGCGACGAATTTCTCGCGCTCATGCCCTGCCGCAGCGATGAAGAGGCCATCATCATCATCGGCCGCATCGAGCAGAGCATGCGCATACACCACTGCAGCGCCGCCATCGGCTACGTCCTCTGCCTCGCCCCCTTCAGCGACCTCGACGCCATCATCCACGAAGCAGATGAGAAGATGTACCGGGACAAGAAAAAGAAGCATATGTGCCGCGAAGACGAATGATCCGCCTATGTTGCGGCAATAAAAAATCAGCTCCATGACCTGGAGCTGATTTTTTATTGCAGGATAATCATCGGGTTCATTCGACCCAGCGCAGGGCAACGACTTCATAGGGGCGCAGACGAGCGGCGATGCCCGGATAATTGCCGATGAGCTTCTCGCCAGCTGCGTGCAGCTCCGGCATCGCGATGTCCGATGCGCGGAAGTTGCAGAGGACAAGCAGATGCTCGCCTTCAAGCTCGCGCTCATAGGCGAGGATATCGTCGTTCTCCCGCTCGAGGAAGCGGATGGATCCCTCCGCGATGATGCGGTGCTCCTTGCGCAGCGCGATGAGCCTGCGGTAGAAGGCGAGGATGGAATCATCATCCTCGCGCTCTGCCTCGACATTGATGGCGGTGTGGTTGCGATTGACGCCAAGCCATGGCGTGCCTGTGGTGAAGCCGGCCGACTCGCCTGCCGTCCACTGCATCGGCGTGCGGCCGTTGTCGCGCGAGCGCGCCCCGATAATCTTCATCGTCTCATCCTCCGAACGGCCAGAGGCGCGCAGGATGTCGTGGTAATTAATGCTCTCGACGTCGCGGTAGTCAGAGATATCCGTGAAGTCGGCATTCGTCATGCCGATCTCCTCGCCCTGGTAGATGTAGGGCGTGCCGCGCATGAGGTGGATGGCGGCTGCAAGCATCTTGGCCGACTCCTTCCAGTAGCGGCCCGCATCGCCGAGGCGCGAGACGATGCGCGGCTGGTCGTGGTTGCACCAGAAGACGGCGTTCCAGCCGCCGCCTCGTGCCATCCCCTCCTGCCACGAGGCGAAAATCTCCTTGAGCGCGTGGATGTCGGGCGCCATCAGCGACCACTTGTCTCCATCCTTGTAGTCGACCTTTAGGTGGTGGAAGGAAAACGTCATCGAGAGCTCGTGCTCATGGGGGTTCGTGTAGCGAATGCAGTTCGCGATCGTCGTCGAACTCATCTCTCCGACCGTCACCATGCCCTCGATGCCGCTGTCGTGCACGAGCTCCTTGAGGTATTCGTGCACATGCGGGCCATCCGTGTAGAAACGGCGGCCGTCTCCCTCTTTGTCATCAATGAATTCGCCCTTCGAGATGAGATTGACGACATCGAAGCGGAAGCCCTTGACGCCTTTCGCTTTCCAGAAGCGCAGGATGTCCTTGAGCTCCTCACGCACCGCTGGGTTCTCCCAGTTGAGATCAGCCTGCGTGACATCGAAGAGGTGCAGGTACCACTTGCCGAGATGTGGCACATACTCCCAGGCCGAGCCGCCGAACTTCGACTGCCAGTTCGTCGGCGGCGCATCGGGCGTGCCGTCGCGGAAGATGTAGTAGTCCATGTACTTCGTATCGCCCTGCAGTGCCTTCTGGAACCACTCGTGCGCCGTCGAGGTGTGGTTGAACACCATGTCGAACATCAGGCCGATGCCGCGTGCCTCAGCCTCCGCAATCAGCGCCTCGAGGTCCGCCATCGTGCCAAAGCGCGGGTCGACCCTGCGGTAGTCGACGACATCGTAGCCATTGTCGCGCTGCGGCGACGGGAAGAACGGCGTGATCCACAAATAGTCGACCCCAAGGCCCGCGAGATAGTCCATACGGCTCCTGATGCCATTGATATCCCCCCAGCCGTCGCCATTCGAATCCTGGAACGACTTCGGGTAGATTTGATAGACGACCTTATTTTCAAAACGCATCGCATTTTCTCCTGAATACAGCAGACTGGGAAACCCTGATGAGTTTCCCAGTCTGCTGCCGTTTCGTCTCTCCCATTATCAGAGCTCGAGGCCCTTTGCCTTGCGCTCCTGGTATTCACGGTCGAGGATGCCGAGGATCACGAGGTTCTCGTAGACGCCGTTCGTCAGGATCGTCTCGCGGATCAGGCCCTCGCGCTGCAAGCCCTCCGACTCGTAGAGGTGCAGCGCGCGCGCATTGTAGTCCTTGCAGTCGAGCCAGGCGCGGTGGAACTTGAGGTCATCGAAGCCCCATGCCTTGAGGAGCTTCATCGCCTCGTGGCCGTAGCCCATGCCCTTCTTTGCGATGATGACATGCGTCCACTCGAGCTCCTTGGCAGGCGTCGTCAGCCCGTTGATGAGCAGGTAACCGACCGGCTCCTTCGTCTCGATCTCCTCGACGATGACGTCCATCGACGCCTTGCCCTCCTCGATGATCTTCGTGTGGACATCGCGGTCGAACGGCACGATGAACTTGAGGTTCTCCGGGTCGTATTCGAGCTTCAGGATGAAGTCGAGGTCATCCATTGTCGCCTTGCGGATCTGCAGGCGCTTGCCTTTGTGCAGGATTTCTGCCATGAAAAACACTCCTTTTTATACAAGTGACGCATCACTGCATCTCGTGATTTTATACTTTTCTTTTCCCACAGCTATAGTATAATAGAAATACTTTGTACTGCAAGGCCATTTGTCAAATCCGATGTGCCTTTATTCTAAAGGAGGTTATTTTCTTGTCTTATGATTGGCTGTCCTGGATTGACTGGACACACCTGATGGAGATGCTCTTCATCCCGATCTGCATCCTCGCAGCATCGCTGACGGTCGGCATCATGCTCAACAAGCTCATCAACCGCCGCATCGAGAATCACCTGAACATCGACGAGAACTCGTGGTTCTACATCTTCATCAACGCGCTGCGCGGCGTTCCCGTCTCGCTCTGCCTCGTCGTCGGCCTTTACTGGATCGTCAACACGATCAACATCATCGAGCCGCTGACACGCCTCTTCTCCTACATCCTCTTCACCGTCATCATCCTCTCGATCACGCGCGTCGCAGCCCGCACGATCAACGGCTTCATCTCGCTGCACATCGAGAGCTCCCAGCAGAAGCTGCCGAAGACGACGCTGCTCAACACGATCCTCAACGTCGTCATCTACGCGATGGGCGTGCTCGTCGTGCTCCAGTACTACGGCATCTCGATTGCCCCGATCCTCACCGCCATGGGTGTCGGTGGTATGGCCGTCGCCCTCGCGCTGCAGGAGACGCTCGCGAATATCTTCTCGGGCCTGCACCTGATTCTCTCGAAGCAGCTGCGCCTCGACGACTACATCAAGCTCAGCACAGGTGAAGAAGGCCGCGTCACGGACATCACCTGGCGCTTTACGACAATCGTGCCGGCCGGCGGCGGCAACATGATCGTCATCCCGAATCAGAAGATTGCCTCGTCGAACATCACGAACTACAGCATGCCGCGCAAGGACATCGTCATCAGCATCCCCGTCGGCGTCGCCTACGACAGTGACCTCGACAAAGTCGAGCGCGTGACGCTCGATGTCGCCAAGGAAGTCATGGCTCAGATCGACAAGGATGTCAAGATGGAGCCTGCCGTCCGCTTCCACACCTTCGGCGAGTCGAGCATTGACTTCAATGTCGTGCTGCACTCAAGCTACTTCGAGCATCAGTTCCTGCTCAAGCATGAATTCATCAAGGCCCTGACACGCCGCTACCGCGAGGAAGGCATCGAGATTCCGTATCCGACGCGCACGGTCCTGCAGCCGGAGGAACCCGCCACAAGATAAAGGGGCTGTGGATAAGTCAGCCCCAACATATTGTTCCCGTTTATCCACAGAAAGCCTGGGATTTATCCATCGCTTTCTGTGGATAAGTTTATTATGGAGAATCTTTATTCATTCGCTTTTTCTATCTTCACGATACCCGCCTTGAATCAGGCGACTGCATGCCTTCCCAGGATTTTGTCAAGATGAATATATATTTACTAGAAGCATGAAAAATCACTTTTTCTTGTGGATAAGTAGAACTGTCAGAAAACTATATGTAGTGGGTGTCTTGACGCGTCAGCAATACATATTGTATAATTGACGCAAGTCCTCGAGACGAAGCACGATTCTCGGGATGGTTAAACATACAGATTGCAAGATGGATTCAATACAGAGAAGGATTGGTGACCCCAGATGGTAGTAAACGGCATTGATGTCACGGTAAATGGACTCAACGATATCTCCGAGCAGGAGATCGTCAATTATATCGACTATGTTCAGGCTCAGACGAAGGAAAAGGTCAACAGCCTGAAGCTCTCCGCCACGAAGGACGGTCAGGTCGACATCCGCTACGAGCTCCAGCCGCAGAAATTCGAGCGCATCCGCCGCATCACGGGCTACCTCGTCGGCACCATCGACCGCTGGAATGACGCCAAGCGCGCCGAAGAGCACGACCGCGTCAAGCACGGCCTGCATTGATTGATGCAAGGAGAAGCCGCTGCCACTCCCCCCGGCAGCGGCTTTTCTATTGGGATGACCACAATAAGGAAAGGACGATTGACCATGTCACTAGATGATACGCTGCACGTCGCTGGCCTCGTCGAAGACTCGATTGTCGACGGCGACGGCTTCCGCTTCACGATCTTCGTGCAGGGTTGCAAGCGCCGCTGCCCGAACTGCCAGAACCCGGAGACGCAGCCGCTCGAGGGCGGCCACGAGGAAACGCTCGCGGAGCTCCTGCAGAAGATACGCCTGAACCCGCTGCTGACGGGCGTGACGTTCAGCGGCGGCGAGCCCTTCCTGCAGTGCGCACCGCTCGCCGAACTCGCCAGAGAGATCCACGCGGCAGGCCTCGACATCTGGAGCTACTCGGGCTACACGCTCGAAGAACTCCAGGCGCGCCACGACAAGGCGACAGATGATCTGCTCGCGGAAGTCGACGTACTCGTCGACGGTGCGTACGTCGAGGAACTGCGCGACCTCACCCTCCATTTCCGCGGCTCCTCCAACCAGCGCGTCATCGACATGAACGCCACGCGCCAGCAGGGAAAGATCGTACTGCTATACGAAGATTGATTTCTCGAATTCGCAGAAGCGCGGCGTCATCTGGGGGGTATCCAACGTTCCGCGCAGCAGGCTGAAGCTCCACTTATGGATACCCCCAGATGACTTCACTCCCATCAGTTCAGCAAGAACTCTCATCCCGCTACTGCCAGTCATACAGTCAGCACAATACAAAATGCCAGGCATCGAAGATACATCTTCCAGATACCTGGCATTTTCTCTATCAACTTGTTTCCCACGAAAGCAGGGGAAGGACTGCCCATAAGCGGAGCTTTGACCAGCTGCGTCAAGAACCTGTTTTTTGCCGACCAGACTCCTTGCCAAAGAGCGTCGTTCAAGCGCAGCGCGTTCAGCTCTTTGGTAAGGATTGATTCCAAGGCAAAAAACAGGTTCAGCAGCTGGTCATGCGCAGCGTTGGGCAGTCCTTCCCCGTCCTTTAAGAAAAAAGTCGGCCATAGATGTCCATGGCGCAGCTTCAGCTTGCTGTGCGGAGCAATGGACATCTATGGCCGACGGCTCATTTCCACAAAAGGACACGAATGAAACCTTACTTCACGACCAGTACCGGGCACTTCGACTGCTCTACGATGTACTGGCTGACACTGCCGAGCAGCACGCCCTTGACGACACCGAGGCCGCGGCTGCCCATGACGATGAGGTCCATGTCATTGCTCGTCGCGAAGTCGAGGATGACGACGGCTGGCGAGCCCGTCTCCGAGAACGCTTCCTTCTCGATGCCCGACGGCACCATCTCCATCGCGCGGTCGAGCACGACGTTGCCGGCCTTCGTCACGGCCTCGAGGATGGCGTCTGACAGGCAGGCATTGATTGCGAGCTGGTTGATGTTCGCGACGTAGAGGAAGTTGAGCTTCGCTTCACAAGCCTCTGCAATGGAAATCGCTTCCGTTACAGCACGGTCCGAACCTTCCGAACCATCGACCGGTACCAGGATATTCTTCATCATAGTATTACCCCCTTAGCATGATATCCATTATGGATGAGGATTCTCTTTGACCACGGTTACTGGGCACTTCGCCTCATAGAGGACCTGCGTGCTGACGCTCCCGAGCAGCGCTGCATGAAGTGCATCGAGTCGGCGGCTGCCGACGACGATCAGGTCACTTCGCCGCTCTTCGGCAAAGTCGAGGATCGTCTGCGCCGGACTGCCGGTGCGGTGATGCGCTTCATAGAGGACTGCCTCCGGGATAAGCCGCTTCGCCCCTTCGAGGATCTTCTCGGCTTCGGGCCCGATGGGACCTGCCACGCATTCCGGCAGCCACGATACTTCATCCGCATCCGTACTGCTATCAAAATACGATACATGCAGGATGTCGACAGAAGCACCTGTCGCATCTGCAAGAATGGCGGCAAAACGCACGGCTTGGTCGGAAGCACCAGATCCGTCAACCGGAACCAGGATACGAGCCAACCTTTCCATACAATGAATCCCTCCCGTAGCATTTCTCTTTCATGGTGTATAATTCGCGAACACATGGGCAAATTCCTCTAAATTCTCCAAAAACTTCTCGTACTTTTTCAAGAAATCTCTGCTCGGCCCATCTGTAAAGTTGTAATTGACTTTTGCACGTCCGAGGTGATAAACTGGATAAAATACGAGAAGTATCGCATAAAAAGGAGGACGCAACTATGCCTGAAGAGAAGAAATCGTCGAAACGTTCGAATGCCGAAATCGTGGAGAGCACGACGATTGCCGACGTCTACCGCGCAGCCAAGCAGCTCGAGGGAGTAGCTAGGAAGACGAGGCTCATCCACAGTGACTATTTCTCCGAGCTCTGCCACAACGATGTCTATCTCAAGCCGGAGAACCTTCAGCATACGGGTGCCTTCAAGCTCCGCGGTGCCTACAACAAGATCAGCCAGCTCACACCGGAGGAGCGCGTGCGCGGCGTCATCACGGCCTCGGCCGGCAACCACGCGCAGGGCGTAGCGTACGCAGCGCGGAAGCTCGGCGTCAAGGCCGTCATCTGCATGCCGGCGACGACGCCGATCCTCAAGGTCGAGGGCACGCGCGCGCTCGGCGCGGAAGTCGTGCTGCACGGCGACGGCTTTGACGACGCCTATGCGCACAGCCTCGAGCTCCAGAAGAAGCACGGTTATGTCTACATCCACCCGTTCAACGACCTGCAGGTGCTCCTCGGCCAGGGCACGACGGCGCTCGAGATCATCGATGCACTCAAGGATGTCGACGCCATCCTCTGCCCGATTGGCGGCGGCGGCTTCGCCTCGGGCGTCGCGCTCGCGACGAAGCTCGTCAACCCGAACGTCAAGGTCATCGGCGTCGAGCCGGAGAATGCGGCCTGCATGAAGGCGGCGCTCGCGGCTGACAAAGTCGTGACGCTCGACTCGGCTGACACGGTCGCCGACGGCTGCGCCGTCAAGACAGCCGGCACGCTGACATTTGAGTTCTGCAAGAAGTACCTTGACGACATCATCACCGTCTCGGAGATCGACATCATGAACGCCCTGCTCTCACTCATCGAGAAGCACAAGCTCGTCGCAGAGGGCGCCGGCGTCCTCTCGCTCGCCGCACTCGCAAAGCTGCCGTTCCACGACAAGAAGGTCGTCTCGATCATCTCGGGCGGCAACATCGACATCTCGACCATCTCGGCGCTCATCGACAAGGCTCTGATCGCGCGCGGCCGCGTCTTCTGCTTCGCCGTCCAGCTGCCGGACAAGCCGGGCCAGCTGCTCAACGTCTCGCGCATCCTCGCCGAAGAGAATGCCAACGTCATCAAGCTCGACCACGACCAGACAAAGGTCACCGACAGCTTCAAGAAGGTCGTATTGACCGTCACCGTCGAGACGCACAACGAGCAGCACATCCAGAAGATCATCCAGGCCCTCAACGCGAACGGCTACGAAATCCAGAAAATCTACTGAGTAAACGGGCAGGAAAAACCTCTCTTCGGAGAGGTTTTTTCCGCCCGTTTTCCTGTCTGAAGATTTTTATTCTTAGAAAGATAAAACCTTTATTTTCACCATTGACTTTCTGCGAAAGCTGTCTATATAATGAGGTATCCATTCATCTCTTTTTCAGATGGAACCCATCATTTTAAACGATAAGCATAGAAAGGAAGGACAAAATGTTTCTCATCGCGCTCTCCCCAATCCTATGGCTCATCATCGCGCTGAGTGTGCTCAAGATAGCGGCCTACAAGGCTTGCCCAATCGCACTCGTCATCGCCCTGACGGCCGGCATCTTCGTCAATGACATGACGATTCCCCACGCAGTCCAGGCGACGCTCGAAGGTGTCGCACTCGCCTGCTGGCCTATCCTGCTCGTCATCATCGCCGCTATCTTCACCTACAACCTGACCCTCCAGACGAAGGCGATGGACACGATCAAGAAGATGCTGACCTCCGTCAGCAATGACCGCCGCGTGCTGATCCTGCTGATTG
>ULUH01069973.1_pt1 | contig 19600 bp, 12 predicted proteins | sample 1958241 | NCBI WGS metagenome assembly ULUH01 (sample SAMEA4835753, study PRJEB28245) | human gut metagenome | biome: gut microbiome; material: fecal sample | place: Denmark | collected 2008 | reverse complement strand
CCCTTGTCACCCTTGTCACCCTTGTCACCCTTGTCACCCTTTGAGGCGAATCCGGTGTCATTACCGTCAATGAACCAGTTGCCATTGGCACCGATGGTAACAACAGAACCGTCCTTGCCAGGAGCGCCGTCCTTGCCGTCATTGCCATCTTTACCATTGGTAATCTCGAAAGACTTTTTGTTGCTCAGAGTCACCTTGACTCCGTTAGTAATAGGCGTCACATCCGTGATGACGGCACCGTTGTTGATCGCAGTCTGGAGATCACTGACAGTGCTCTCCAGCTTCTTCACCCGTTCCGTCAAGTCGTTAATGTCGCCATCGTAGTCCGTACAAGATACGGCTACTCCCGCGAGGCCTAATACGATAGCCCCCGCAAGAAACAAGTTCTTAAACTTTTTGTTCATAGCTAAAAAACAAATTGATAAATAAATAAAACGTATAATTGTTCCTCGTAGTAATAAATATGTTTTGAGCCCCCACCGAGGGGACAACCCATAACACAACGACAAATATATGAGTTTAATTTTTCATAAGCAAGATTTTTTGGTCAGAAAATGAGAAAAAGATGGCTAAAAAACATTTGTTCCTACGAGTGACACCGCTTTTTCTTCCGGGAACTCTCTTACAGGCATCTCGAACGAACATATTCAGAAATCAGCCAAGCCTCCTGACATACGTTTTGCATACTGGATTGACGAAAATATTCATCATCTTTTGGCTCGGATACGCGATCGTGCGGGACGCTTCGACAAACTCAGCGACCGGAGAGGTCATAGGCAGCCCAAAGCGGCAGGCCTAGCGACTGGGAAGGTCTGAACGACCAGAGAAGGATCACAGGAATTTGATCCTATCGGCAAGATTCAGGAAATACTCATTGGACCAAATATCAAGTTCCCGTCTCTGGCTTTGAGCGATGTAAGGGAACACGTCCTGCTTGACATTCTCAATGTCCGCTGTGGCAAGCCTATGACGCAGCCGTTCAATAAAGCCTTCGCGGCTTACATCCTCACCGCTGAACTCTTTGATTCTTTCTTGAAGATGCCTGAAGTCAAGCGAGACATCGTTCCTGACATACCACTCAAAGTCAAACCAGTCTCTCCCTTTGACGCGACGCTGCCACGCACGATAAACCAACGCGTGCATTTTACCGGCATATAGGTCAGGAAGTACAAAGCAACGAGTCATAAAAGAATGAGGCTTCAGCAGGAGTTTCGGTTCGGTGTCAAAAAGAAGCGGTGGATCGGTATCAAGCTCTATTTTGACCTTAATCATTCTTTTCGTCCGGAATCTGATGTCGTAAGTCTCTGTGTTCTCTTTTAAGAAAGCAGATTCAACCCTGCCAAACGATTTCTTCTCTTTTTTCGTGATCTCTACATCAAAGCCAGTAAGTTTGAATTCCTCCTTTATCGCTTGGAAATAATTCTCAAGATGAACATCATCTCTCTTTTCCGTAAGAGAAAAGTCCATATCTTCGGAGAATCTTGGCAGACCGTGGAAAAGCCTTAGACAAGTACCTCCATAGAAAGCCGCGTGGTCAAAGAACCCTCCTCTATGCAGTCCGGCAAGAACGATTTTCTGACAGACCTCTTGCTCTGCGTTTGGTGTAGCTATGGAATTGCCGCCTTGATATGCGGCCAGCATTGATTCAAATATCGTCATAAACTATTTATTATTTTAATAAGGTTAGACAAAATCCGTGTCTTACGTCCCACCCTGGCACATTCCTCGATCACCTCAACATTAAAATCACGCAACAGTTCCATATCTATGCGCAAATCATCCTCAAGGTACACTGTCAAAGCCTTGACTGAACGTTGTGGCACATAATTGTCATAAAGGATCGTATCACAAAGAGCCTTCTCCCTACCAGCCATCAAGAAACTCACACCATCAGCATCCATACTCTCGACACCTATCGGGAAATACACTGCCGGAACCTGCACATAACTGAAGGTACCTATCGGAGTCTGGAACGAGTGTGAGCGTTTTGTTGTCACACTTGTCATAACAAAAACCTGTTCCGGAATCATCCCGAAATAGCGAAGCGCCCACTGAAGGGAGACATAAGACGGACCATAAATATGGTTGGCGCAGAGCCTGGGATCTGTACCGCGGTCAAACAAGTCCGGATTGACAATGTACAAATTTCTTTTCAACCGTATAAGTTCGCCCGACTTTTCCATAGAAAGGACTTTCTTCTCCGGCGAGGATAGATCAGGGAAAGACGACCTAATATCCGCACTGGTTATTGGAATACCGGCAAACCGCTTCAACGGGAGACTAAACATAATTATTCTTTTTACAAATATACTGATATTTGCACAGAAAAAGAAGTAGTAGTTCTTTTTCTGTGTAAAATAATGCAGTCATAATTGATAATGGCAACACTGGCATACGGGATTGACGCAAATATTCATTATCTTTGGGGTTGGAGATATAATTGGGGCGGACGCTTCGGCAAGCTCAGCGACCGTAAGGTAAGGAACAGCATTCGGAATAGGCAGGCTCAGCGAGCGGAGGGAACAATTATACCTATATTATATTAAAAGATATGGTGGAGAGGACTTCCCCAAAGTGGCAGGAAGGCGGGAACCATCAATAAAGAATAAGAAAGAGTTCGAATTGAATATGAATACAGGGAATAGGTTTTTAGCGGTTATGAGAAGAGGGCTGGCGAGCGTTGCCGCCATCATTATGACGATGGGGGTGTCTGGCAACTGCTTGGCGCAAACCCAAGGTGAGAAAAAGAGCAGGTCACTGACGTTTGAGAGGACAGTGCACGACTTCGGCGAGATAACGAACGAAGACGGGGTCCAGGAATGCTCGTTCAAGTACAAGAACCAGACTGACACGACCATACTGATCTACGACGTGAAAGTCTTCTGCAACTGCACCAAGGTCGAATGGCCAAGAAAACCGATCAAGCCTGGAGAGGAAGGCGAGATCAAGGTGAAATATAATAACGAAGGCACGCCGCATCACTTTGACAAAGGCGTGTCTGTCTATACCTCAACCGGGAAGCGACCGATACTCCTTCGGATCAAAGGCACCGTGACGGAATAGAGTCTCCACAACGTCCGGCAGTTTAGACGGAATAAACGACGGAATAAATGACGGAATAAATGACGGAATAACACGGGGATAAATGTACACACCACCTTTTACAGTCTCCTCAAAAGCCATCAATCTCATAGCAGAGATCTCGGCCCAGATAGAGAGATATTCAATAAGAATGGAGCAGAGCGATTCGCTAAGATTGCGAAAAGTGAACCGCGTTAAGACCGTTCATTCTTCATTGGCGATTGAAGGCAACTCTCTTTCAGAAGGCGATGTGACAGCCATCCTGGAAGGAAAAACCGTCATCGCCCCGCAAAGACAGATCCTCGAAGTAAAGAACGCTCTCAAAACATACGAGTTGTACAGTACGCTCGATCCTTTTTCCATAAAGGACCTTCTAAAGGCCCATTACACAATGATGTGCGGCTTGATCGACGAGGCTGGAATATTCCGGAAAAGAGGAGTGGGAGTCTTCGATGGAACCAATATAATACACGTCGCGCCGCCGGCAGAAAGGGTAAAGGGGTTGATGGAAGACCTGTTCGAATGGCTGGGGACATCATCAGACCATCTACTTGTTCGAAGTTGTGTGTTCCACTACGAGTTCGAATTCATCCATCCATTCAGTGACGGCAACGGACGGACAGGACGGCTATGGCAGTCTCTTATTCTTGGAAAACTGAACCCTATTTTCGAACACCTTCCAATCGAGAATATGGTTTATTTGCATCAGCAAGACTACTATTCCGCAATATCACAAAGCTCATCAAAGGGAGACTGCCAACCTTTCATCGACTTTATGCTTCAAGAAATCCTCGACACTCTCGTGGAACATCAAGGAATATCTGTTGAAGAGATCGGATATAAGTACGACCTCAACAAAGGCGAGATACAAGCTTTAGGGCATATAAGAGCTGACAAACGGATCACAGCCGTAAAACTGGCAGAGAAACTCGGATTGAAGCCACGACAGGCAGAACGAATTCTGTCGGGACTTAAAAACAAAGGAATAATCAAAAGAACAGGATCAAACCGCAATGGCTTCTGGGAGGTCCTGGCAGATCAAAAATTGTGACATTATAAGAAGCTATCCATAAGGTTCAGAATCGTCAATATAAAAATGACCGGAAGGCGACAATGCGCTTTCCGGTCATTTTCATTATGACTCCGTGCCATATGGCAACAGAGGTTAGTCTTTTAAGAGATGCATTACTGCATCAGAGTGAGGTACCAGTTGCCTTCGATTTTGAGGGCATTGATGGCGAAGGCGGTGGAAAGGAGCTTGGACTCATCCTCGGAATGGCCGAAGGAGACACGGAACTTGACGACATTGTGATCTGGATCCGTGAAGGTGTAGCTCTCAAGCTTAGCCTGCCTTAGATTCATCTTCTTGAACTGGTTGGACGCGGAGACAATCTTCTCTGAGCTAATCTGGAACAAGGTGTCATTCTCGACCTGCCCCAAACCATCAAGAGCGTCGTTTACATCACCGGCGATTATCTTGTCAATCACCGATTGGGCTCTTGTAAGTACCTCGGTTGTGTCAGCGTCCGTAAGTTCGGACAGGAAAATCTCCTGACGAGTAGGCTCTGCCTTCGGTTTCTTACCTGAGCAGGAAGCCAAAAGGGAAAGCGCCAAGATCAAGGCGACGGAATAACAAGCGAATGATTCGATTTTCATCATACGTAAGTCATTAAAAAGGTGCGCACCGCAGAACGATGCGCACCTAATTATTCTATGTTAAGATCTTACTAGAGAGTAGGCTCAACAGTCACGTCAACATAGGTAGAGATAACACCCCACTCGTAAGTAACCTGTACAGGGATACGGAGCATAAAGGCAGAGTCAACATTGTTACCGTTGTTTACATAACGGAGGTAACCGAACTTCTTCTTCAGACCGTTGTACTGAGGTTCACCCCAGTTAGGCATTGTCTCTGAGCTGTAGGTGATGTCAAGACCTGTCGCAGCAGGAACCCTCGTTGGGTTGGTAATATCACCAGTGCAATGCCAAATATGAATGTCATTAGTCTTGGAAGAAAGGAGGGTCTCACCGAGAACACCACCGTTAAGGGTCGTTGTGATACCAGCCTCATCAACCTTGAAGTTATTGACATTGTAATACTTGAAGTACCAGAGATTGCTGTAGTCAGGAGTTACGAACTGACCATTATCACCTCTCCAATCCTTGAACTCGAATACATCGAAGATGCTGAGGTTAGCCTCCGGCTTGTAGGCATCAACACCGTCACGATATACCTTGCCAGTGATCTCAGGCATATTCAGAGGTCTGAGGAAGTAGTAAGGGTTAACGCCACCGGCGACAGCAGCTACGAGGTTGCAATCGCCATCAGCAGCCTTAAGAACAACGCCTATGTTAGCATAGAGTTCAGCCGCTGACTTAGGAACAGATGGAGAGTAGTTAAGAAGTGCCTTAGCTGTCTCGTTGTTCTCATAAGTAACCTCACCGGTCTCCTGATTAATCGTAGCGATTACAACACCATTAGCCTTAAGTTCAGTGTTAGTGTAAACACCTGCCTCATAATCAGCTGAAAGCGCAACCTCATTCACAGAAAGCTGAGCATTATCAGTAATTGTGACTTTGCCATCATAGAGATCAACTACCTCCTTAGAGTCAACTGTCAACTGAACATTTCCTACCTTAGGCTGAACAGGAGCGAAGTAATACTTGTAAACAGGATTTGTTACAATCTTACCAGCTACAGTGAATTTAGGATTGTTGCCTTCCCATACCTGATTGATAGGAGTTACCCAAGTAGAAGGAACTGGCTTACCTGGTTCCATATTAGGAACTTTAACGTTAAGGATAGCCTTGGTCTGATTGTCGAACCAATAGTTGGCAAGCTTGACACCAACAGTACCGGCAGCGTTCTTGGTGACGGTAACCTTAAGAGGAACGTAAACACCCTCGAACTCATCCTCAACTTCCTCGCCATTGTGTCTGATGAAGACGTATCTTACCCAAATTGTAGCGGTATGGCCTTCCTTCTTGTAGATGGCGGACTTGTCGGCAGGAGTGAGAACCCACTCAAGAGTAGATACTCCATCGTTGGATACCTTTTCGGTAACAACACCGATCGCCTCGGCAGCCTCTGTGAACTTGGTGTCAGCGAAGCTGTACTGAACAGCCTTAGACTCCTCTGTCTGGAGAGCGTAAACCTTGTCGAAGGCAACCTCGTCAGCGTCAACAGTGACATAGATCTTGGTCATTTCGTCAGCCTTGGTCTCAACAATAGAGTTCTCGCAATCGTTAGCGGCAACAGTCCAGTTAAATCCGTCAGACTTGATGTAATCCTTAGGAGCGATCTGAACCTTGATGTAACCAACAGCGACAACATCGCCAGCCTTGGTAACAACAGTCACACGAACCAATGGCTGCCTGTCGATGGCAGAAGGGGTAACCTCACCATTAACACCAGGAGTGATGACACCGGTGTTCTCATCAATAGCAGCGAAGCTGCTCTCAGAAGCCTCATCACCATCAACATAGTAATCTACGAGAGAGAACTTATAAGAAAGGCCGTAGTCATTCTCAGGATAGTCAGTCTCATAAACGTGATCCTCGTGAGTATTCTTTGAGGTGATAGAGTAGATAAAGTAGTGGGTCTCAAGAAGTTTCTTAATATCAAGAGAACCTTTGTAATCAACTTTCAGTTCAGCTTTGTTTGCGACAGCATCAGGAGCGGTAGTGAACAGATGGTTTGTTGGAAGCCCATATTCGCAAGCATTCGCCTTTGTTCCATAATCTACACTATTATAAGAGATAGCGTCAATCATCAATCTGGACTCATAGATGCGGGCATAATCTGAAGTTACAGTTGTGTCCTCACCAGCGGAAATCTTCACATTGGCCTGAAGGGCGAAAATGGTGATATTTTCCTTCTCATTCTTAATATCCGGCTTGCTCTCGTCTGCGACCTTGTTTGATGTAAGGTTGACAAACAGGTTGCCATTCTTGGTCTCTGCCAGAGTAGCCTCATAGAGATCGGCAGCGGATCTGGTTGAAACAGACTCAGCCTCCCTAACGACAACCTTAAGAGCGTTGTCAGCGGTGACAACAGCGCTTGAAGGGTTCATCTCATACTCTACAGGCACAGCCGGGTTCACGCGAACAGCCTTCTCATTCGCATAGTCCCAAGCGCCACCAAGAACGAATGGCTTCTGAGCGTCAGTTGTACCCTCATACTCATTCTCTACAAACTTAACGGCACCAAAGTCACCATAGCAATACTCAACAGCCTCGATACCATCAACATAAAGACCAGGAACGAAGACAAGGCTTCTCAGTTCAGTGTTGAACACACCCCAAAGCTTGCTGATTCTGGCGTTGAGAGCGTTGGCTACAGTAGTGAGCCTTGCGTCAACATCAGAGATCTTCTGCTCAAGTGGCTTGTAAACGGTCTCGTAAACCTCACCGCCTTCCTTGCAAGCCTTCTCGATAGCCTCATCGAAGTACTTGTCAAAGTCAGAGATGTTAAGTTTTGTCTTCTTAAGATTCTCAATCTCGGCGGCGGCATCTTTGTCAGCCTTCTCAAGAGCCGTGATCTTAGCCTCAAGAGCACCCTTGGTAGCATAGACACCAAGAGCCTCTACAAGAGCGTCAACCTTACCAAGAGCCTCGGAAGCGGTCTTCTGGGCAGCCTCGGCAGCCTTCTGAGCGGTGTCGATCTTGGTGATGATCTCAGAGATCTTAAGGTCTGAATCATACTTGTCAGAGAGAGTCTTAAGCTGACCTTCAGCGATCTTAAGGCGAGCGTCGAGTTTACCGATCTCCTCGTTAGCGGCAGCCATCTCTTTCTTGGTAGCAAATGTGGCGTTAACATACTCAAGAGTGGCGTAAGAAGGAAGTTTGTCCTCGATTGCCTTGACTCTGGTGTCAATAGCCTGGACGTCTTTCTTAAGGCCATCGATAGTAGACTGAAGAGCATCAATGTCCTTCTTGTGATCCTCCTTAGTCTCAAGTGTGGCAACGGTCTCCTGAAGGGCCTTGATGGCTGCCTCAGCCTCAGCCTTAGCCTTCTGAAGATCCTCAATAGCGGTCTTGTTAGACGCTACCTGTTTCTCTACATCAGCCAACTTGGTCTCCAGATTATCGACGCGATTGTTGGTCTTGTCGATATCCTCTGAATAATCAGTACAGCTGGTGTACGCAAATGTCAGCCCAGCAATGGCCAACATCGAAACCAATCCGAAAAATTGTTTCATAAAGGATAATTAGTTAATAAAAAAGTTAAACATGTTACTCGTAGTAATAAATGGATTCCACCCTCTTTTTTCTCATTTTCTGACTAAAAAATCTTGCTTATGAAAAATTAAACTCATATATTTGTCGTTGTGTTATTATGTGCCTACGAATGGGCACCTAAAAACATATTTATTACTACGAGTGACACCGCTTTTTCTTCCAGATGCACTTGTGCAGGCATTCCGAACAGACATATTAATAGGTAGGGTTTTGCCGCCGACATACGTTTTGCATACGTATTTGGCGGTGGAACGTCAGTTTCTGTGCCCCAATGACACAACCGCATCGGCAGTCTCAGCGGCGATCAAAGGAAGCTATAGCCGGAAAGAGACCGGGCAAATAACCTTAAAAGATGAGAGCAACAACTGTTATTGAATATCTTCTGTCTGGAGTTCTGCTGCTGGCGGCACAAACGCGGCCGGTTGGAATCAATCCCACCGCGACAGCGCAAGGTCAAAGTGTGGTGGTGGACAAAACGCTGACTTTCGAGAACAAGGTGCACGACTTCGGAAAGTTCGCCGAGAGCGGTGGATCACAGACCTGCATATTCAAGTACAGAAACAACACCAACGTGGCGATTGTCATACAAAAGGTGATCGTATCGTGCGGCTGCACGCAGGTGGAATGGTCGGGAAAACCGACAAAACCGGGAGAGAACGGCGAGATAAAGGTACTGTTCTCCAATCAGATAGGATCTGGCCACTTCGACAAGTCCATCGCCGTGTACGTTTCCTCGAGTCCAAACCAGATCATCCTCAGGGTCAGAGGGGAGGTCTTGGAGGCAGAGGAAAAAGGAGAAGCCACTTCACCGGCCCCATAAAGAGCCTTGGCGAAATGGCTTGACCAGTCACAGAGTCCGGCTTCTACTTCTTGCCGATTCTCACTTTGGCCTTGACGACCTCACCCTCACTTGTCACGACAGCTTTCCTGGCGGTGTCGAAAACAGCCCCGTCAGGGATAGTGATGGCGCATCCATCAGCCAATGCAAGTCCTCCAATATCCACAATCGAGCCTTCGGCCCCCTCAGCCGACAGTTCTCCCGCGGCATCGGAGAGTTCCAAGTAGGCATTGTAGGCCTTGCCTCCGACAATTCCCCAGCGGCCTTTGACATTGACAAAGGCCTTGGCGACGCTGAACATCGCGCCATTGGCGGCCAAGGAGACGCCGCAACCCTCGCTTTCCAGATTCAGAGTTCCTCCTCCGATCAGGGAGACAGAGCCGGACACGGACATCGTCTGCGCCTTCGAGGTCACGGAAGACGTGCCGCTAAGATAGATCTTCAGTCCATCGATACGGGAGTCAATACCAATCGTGGAATCATCCGTCAGGCTGATTGTCACACTGTTCAAAGTCAGTAGATTGCTGGCGGCGCTGTAGGTGATCGAGCCACCTCCTAACCAAGATCCGGTTATGCTGGAGGCGTTCTCGGCAGTCACCCTGACACCACCGATCCAAAGGTCATAAGTGGTTTTCTTCCCGATCACAACCTTCGATGTGACAATCTCGCCATCCTTGACTATGCCTCTGTTAGCGGCATCGAACTTGGCTCCTTCCGGGGTAGAGATGACAAGGCCGTCGAGGTCAAGGGCATCTATATTCACCACTGAGCCGGAGCTTCCTCTCGCCGTCACCTCGGTCTCGGAACCCGTGACAGTCAGATAGGTCAAGCCATCAGCCACACCGGAGACGCCATAAACGCCGGACGCGTTCACCTTGCCGCCGCGAACCGTGAGTCTGGATGTATTCTCAGTAAGCGCGACACCGCTGCCGGAAGCGCTGGTCAGATTCAGATCTCCCGCTCCGAGAATATTCAAAGAACCGGCAGACTGAATGGCTGATCCGGACGAGTTGATGGAGCATTTCCCGTTCACACGGATCTTGAGATTCTCGATGGAGGACACGATTCCGGCCGACGAAGAGACAATCTCCGTGTTGGTCAGGACAAGGCTGTTGGAAGCGACCTCATAGGAGACGCTGCCACCCTTCAGCCACGGACCGGTGATGCTTGCGGCGTTGTCAGCGGAGACTTTCTCTCCTCCGATGGAGAGGTCGTACACACTCTTGATCTCCACAAGAGTCTTCACTACATCCTCGCCAACGACTACTGAGCCGGAGAAAGAGTCAAAGACAGCGCTCTCAGGCACGGTGATCTTGCACCCGTCAAGTCCAAGGCCACCAATATCGGCGATCGAACCGGAAGTTCCTTCCGCCGAAAGATAAGTCTTCGTTCCCTCGACCTTAAGATAGCCGTCAAGACCCTGACGGCTGGTGATTCCCCAGGCACCCTTCACCCTGACATCCACGTCGGAAATGGTGACTGAAGATCCGGTCTGCATCATTATACCAGCCGAAGAACCCTCGAGCTTAAGGACACCCGCACCGGTTATCGTCATTGGAGCGAAGGCACTGACAGCAGTAGCGTAAGACTTGATCGAGCAATTACCTATCACATTGATTGTTAACCCGGACACCTCCGACTTGATGCCGACATTGTTGAGAGTGGTCTCTATCTCCACATTTTCGAGTGTGAGAATCTTGGTCTCAAAATCGTACGAAACCTTTCCCTTCTTGAGCCAGGTTCCTCCGACGCTGGAAGCGTTGTTGGAGTCAATCGTGTTGCCTCCTACCCAGATGTATTTCTCCTCCGGCTCAACCGGCTCATCTTCCTTCTGAGCGATAGGAATATTATAGACGGTGCCATCCGTCATTGTCAGAATCAAGGTTTTCCCGTCTTCGGAGAGTTTTACGTCAGCGAACAGACCGCTGGCTCCATCGCCTTTATCGCCCTTGTCACCCTTCTCCCCAGGGTCACCTTTCGGGCCAGTCGCTTTGGTTCCGGTGGTGGTCCAAGTCTTTCCTCCGTCAGCAGAGACCTCCCACTCATTGGTGGACGCATTAATACGCAGCAAAGGGACGGCACCGACAGTCCCGGAATCACCTTTGTCGCCCTTATCACCTTTATCCCCCTGGTCACCCTTATCGCCCTTGTCGCCCTTGTCGCCCTTCTCTCCGTCAACAGCATTGGCTCGGACTTTCTGACCACCGGACAAGATCCACTCTCCGTTCAAAGTCCAATAGTAAAATCCATCAGCGTCCTTCCTGATCGAGACATCAGGCGTTTTCCCGTCAGCGCCATCACTGCCATTCTTACCATTGGTGATGGTGACCGGAGACTGTTTGTTGAAATAGATTGTGTAGCCATTCTCAACAGGGACAACAGACTTGATGTAGTCTCCTCTCTCCATAGCATTGACAAGGGCAGCCAGACTCTTAAGTTGCGAACTAAAATCATCAGTCAACGTCTCGAGGTTCTTAAGGCGCTGCTCGTGGTCTTCATAGAGTTTGCCGAGATTGTTGATCTCGTCCTGATAGTCGGTACACGACACCAACGCCGACAAAGTAATGAATGCGGCGGTGACGAAGCGGAAGCCCGACTTGAAATAATTTCTCATATAATTAATGAATAATTGAAATAATATTAATAGAATGGTTCGGCATGCGCTGCCTTATCGGCCAAAACTGAATTTAAATCCCACAAGACAGTTGAATTGCCAGTCGAAAGGGTCATCCTTACCTACCTTAGAGTTGAATTCATCAGGGAACATTATCACGTTTGTCTCAAGACAGAGTGAGAGACAGTGCGAAAGACGCAGATCAAGTTCAAGGCCACCACGGGCACCCCAGAAAATCTTAGTACCCGTCCACAGCTTCTCGAAGCCATAGAAAGTTTCGTTATTCCTGAGCATACGGGCGGCCTCGATGTTCCTGAAACCAGCCGCGGCGCCACCGCCAGCGAACAGATTGACACTCAGTAGGCGATCTCGATGCCAGCCTCCAAACAACGACATCAGATCAAAGACGATCTCAGCACTCGAAAGCACATAATTCCATTGATAATCAAGGTAAGGATAGTTGTACCTGCCTTTGGCCTGCCAGCCGCTGAAAGAGATTCTCGCTCCTAACATCTGGTCGAACCTGCATCCGACAGACAACTGAGCCGCAGGAGTGAGTAGATCGGCGAAATCGGCCTCGCCCAACGAATAGGCACCTCCTCCCAAAATCCGCACATTCCATTCGGGAGTGAAGCCAGCGGAAACAGAATTGATGGAACGAACAAGATGCCGGTCATCCTTACGGTCGGTTCCGGATGCGACAGTCGCAAAGACAAGCGTGAATAGCCAGATCAACATAAATTTTCTCGTCATCTGCTCTTATGGAGTGTTTATTAGTATGGAAGTCACGGTCTTCTAAGAAAAAAATCCCCGGCTCGTTTTCGCAAACCGGGGAAATTTATTATAGATTAATCAGAAATCAGCGATTAGTTGCCTACAGTTCTGTTAACAGTACCCTCAACCCAAACGATCAGGTCGTTCTGGCTCCACTTATGGTGGATTCTTACAGGAACCTTGATGTTGAAGTTAACAACAGTTGCGGTGTTGTTAGAGTACCAGAGGTAATCATAGTTAGCCTTGGCCTTACCAGGTGTACACTTATGTGCAGGGTCAACAACCTTACCATCGTCGAGACGATTGTTCTTGCTGTCGTATACCTGGAACTCAACACCGTTGCTGTACTCCTTCAGAGTCTTGAACTCACCGGAAAGGTCAGTCATAATCTCCTCAGGGTTAACAGTAATAAGGTCAACTACATAGTACTTGTAGAGATCGACAGGTGTATGAGATGAGAATACATAAGCACCCTTGTCACCGGCAGCGGCTCTCCAGTCATAGAACTTAACGAGGTCATAAAGAGCGACCTTGTTTCCACCATTGTCAAGAGCGTCAGTGAAAGTGATAGGTCCAAGTGGCTCAACATAAACAGGCTTCAGGAGCTCAGCCTTGAATGTGTTGTCAGCAAGCGGCAGGTAAGCGCCACACTCCTCATTGAAGACAGCCACACCAAGTTCAACATCGAAGGTGTCCTCGAAGAACTTGACAACAGCCTCAGAATCAGCGGTGGCAAGACTTGCCTTTCCTTCAGGGATGTTGATGAGATCCTTGGTGACCTCGTTGTTCAGAACCACGAGTTTGGCCTCGTGCTCACGAGTAGCGGAAGCACCATACTCAGTGGCGTTGTACTGGTACTTAATCTCAGCGATCTTCGTTCCATTAGCATACAGAACCGTGTTCTTGTACTCATACTTCGCAGGATCAGTGTAAAGCATCACTGGAGAGTTGGCAACAGCATTGTCAACAGAAAGCTTATACTCTTTGCCGCTCACACCCTTTACAGTCTTGACGTTACCAAGAGTGAAGTAGTAGAGGTAAACAAGATCTTCCTGAACGAATGAAGGGAAGTTCTTCTTAATGTTCCAAGTCTGAGCCGGGCTGAACGCTTCAGGATCAATGCTGAATGAAGGAGCGTTCTCAGGCTTGTCGTTGCAAGTGTTAGTCTCGTCATAGAAGCAGAAGTATCCAGGCTTCCAAGCATCAGCAGTCCACTGAGCGCTATGAGTATGACCAGTTGTGGTCTTAGCGAAACGCTCGTCAAGATAAACCTCGAAGTCAGCAGCACCTACCTTAAGGTCAGCCTCGTTGCCAGGAGCCTCGACGTTACCGTGGATGTTTTTAAGCTGATCCTTGTCAAGAACATCATTGGCAGGATTGAAACTGTTGTCAGCGTACCAGTACTTAGGTATCTTGTTAGCCATCACGCCCTTAGGGTAAGCGAAGGTAACCTTTACCGGGAGATAGACTGGCTCACGGTTGAAGTTGGTGTTGCCCAGACCCTTCCTCGGGATGAACTTAATGTACCTTACCTCCTCAACAACAGGATATGTCTTGTCGTTCACACAGTTCACGAAGTCTTCGCGACCGAGGTAAATACCAAACATGTTGGTTGTCTCGGAATCAGGCTCCTTGTACTCAAAGATATGACCAATCTTCTTGTCAGCAAGCTTGAATATTGGCTGACCATAAATGTCGACTTCACCAGTAGGAACCCACTGTGCGAACTCGAATAGAGGGTCATTAGGATCAATCGGCACAGGGAGGTCAGGCAGTTCAAGGAGGTGCGAGTACTTCACAGCCTCATAGAGAACATTGAAAGTCTCCTTACCCATGTCAACAGCTTCGTCAAGGACCTTCTGCTCTATGGCGTGCCAAGTGGTTGGCTGGAACTGCTCCGTACACTTGTAGTAGAAGTAGCCAAGATCGAATACCTTGGTGATGATAGGTCTCTCAGGCTCAACTATAATGAACTTGATGTAACCTTCCTCGACAATCTTGTTGTTGACAGTGTCCTTAAGTTCTACGCGGATAAGCGGAGTTCTGCCGACGATCGACTTCGGAGCGTTCTTGCCTACCTTTGTCTCATCCGGCTCGCAGGCAAGAGGATCGGTGTCGCTGTTTGACTTGACACCACAGGCAACGATGTAAGTGCCGTCAGCCCTAGTCTTAAGAAGGCTGTGGTTCTGGGTCTGTTCCGTTCCATTCTCACCAACAGAGTAAGGAACCTGAACGAAATTGAACTTCATTCCAAGATCCTTAAGCTGAGCCTCGGTGCGAGTCTTGTACTCGCGGTCATTCCAAGAACGGCGGGAGTTGAAGATGACATCAGCTTCAACGAGTTTGTTAAGGTTGATACCCACCTCGCTGTCGTACTGAAGTTCAAGAGTGGCCACCATCTGAGCGGCGTCGTGAACCTTATGATAAAGATGCATACCGCCTTCCACCGGAGCCTTGTGAGGATCATCACCATAGCCAAGAAGCTTGCCCGGCTCACTTGTGTTCTGTACGTATTTCTTCTTGGCGGGGTCCCACTTCCAGGAAGAGTACTCATGCTCCGGGTCAATGTAGGTGTACTGCTTGGCAAAAGTGGTGTAGGCAAGGCTCTCGAACACCATCTGAGAGGCATAGACAGAAGCCCAGGTCGAGGTGACTGTCTCCTTACCCTCTCCCAACGGAGCGGTAACGGCGAGGTCAGTAATCTTGTTTGGTTTAGCCTCGTGCACATAGAAATCGAATTTGTGTTTTGGACTGTCCTTCTCCTGGGTCATTACCTTCTCACCATGCATAGTGATGCCGACATGCATGATGCCGTCCTTGATGTCAATGAATCTGGCCGTAGGATTGGCTTCGGCAGGATTGGTCGCATAGTTAGGCACGGAAGCAACTCTTGTCTTCACGAAATCAGGATCCTGAGACACGGTTCCAAGGTTTGCCTGTGTGTAATCGGACACGATCGCAGTTGAAGGATCAAGGCTGTACAGCTTGTCATAAGTAGGGTTAAGGTAAACCGGCTCCTCAGCGTGCGTTGTCGTCTCGCCTACGGAATAGGTGTTCTCAACCGTGGTCCAACCATCAGCGGTGTGACGCATGTGGGCATGCTTATTACCTACCTCCTTAGAGCCGATGACCACCGGCTGGTAAGGAATGTAGATGTACTCCATGGCATTCTGGCCATCGAGAACCATCTCAGGCTTGTAGATAAGAGCCTTAAGGTAGGTATTAAGGTCAATCGTAAGAGTACCATCATAACCCTTGACGTTAGTCAGCTTAAGCTGGCCGTCAGTCCAAACAACTCCAATGCGGTCTTCCTCCTTTGGAGCCCACCTCAAGGTGGTCACTTCATTGGTCTCCTTGCCTCCGACAACGGTAACCTTTACCCAGAAACCCTTCTCTGCGCCTTCTGTGCCAGGATAGTAGTAGATACCAGTGGCATCCTTGCCATCCTCGCCTTTCGGGCCTTGTGGTCCCTGGGGGCCGGTCTCACCTTGGTCACCTTTTTCGCCCTTCTCACCCTGGGCCTTGTACTCGGTCTTGACACCATCAATGTACCAGTAACCATCCGAACCGATTGTCACCACGCTTCCCGGCTTGCCATCCTTACCGGCGGCGCCGTCTTTACCATCCTTACCATCGGCGCCATTGGTACCGTTGGTAATCTCGAATGTCTCGCCACTGCTCAATGTCACTTTGACACCTTTCGCGCTAGACTCCACATTAGTGATCACAGACCCCTTCTGAATGAGGGCCTGCAATTCCTTAGACACCTTCTCGACTGCACTCACGCGATCGGTAAGGTCGTTGATGTCGCTTTTATAGTCCTGACAGGACACAAAAGCACCCGCAGACAGAACCAATGTGGCTCCAAGCAGGAAAGAATTGATCAACTTTTTGTTCATAACAAAAAAATAAAATAAAAGAATAAAATAACTTTATTGTTTATGGTCTTTTTAAATAAGCGGGCAATCTTTGCCCTATTTTGCTCTCATTGTTCCTCTTAGTAATAAATGTTTTTTGAGCTTTTTTTTGCGATTTCTTGACGAAAAAACTTGTTTATGAAAAATTAAACCCATATATTTGTCGTTGTGTTATGGAGTACCACCTTGGTGGGTGCCGTAAAACATATTTATTACTAAGAGTGACATCCCATTTCTCACGGGAATCCACGTCACAAGCTTCCGGAACGGACATATTCATAAGCAAAACCCGCCTCCGACATGCACTTTGCATGCGGAAATGACGGAATTATTCACTACCTTTGGAGGTGTCAGGCTCTTCAACACTTCGGTAGGCTCTGTGCGGTGCAGTAGCCAGAGACCGACTGATAAATAGACGTCTATCATAACGGACGCCATGACCGATGAAGTGGATGACGGAATAAATGACGGAATAACACGGGAACAAATGTACACTCCACCTTTCACAGTCTCCGCAAAAGCCATCAATCTCATAGCGGAGATCTCCGCACAAATAGAGCGCTATTCGATACGAATGGAGCAAAGTGATTCGTTAAGGTTGCGAAAAGCGAATCGCGTGAAGACGGTGCATTCTTCATTGGCGATTGAAGGCAATACTCTTTCGGAAGGCGATGTGACAGCTATCCTGGAGGGGAAAACAGTAATCGCCCCGCAAAGGCAGATTCTTGAAGTAAAGAACGCTCTCAAAACATACGAATTATACAACACACTCAACCCATTTTCGATAGAGGATCTTCTAAAGGCTCATTATACAATGATGTGCGGCCTGCTTGATGATGCCGGAATATTCAGGAAAAATGGTGTGGGAGTCTTTGATGGAACGAATATCATACACATCGCACCGCCGGCTGAAAGGGTAAAGGATTTGATGGATGATTTGTTCGAGTGGCTGCGGTCATCGTCCGATCATCTACTTATACGAAGTTGTGTATTCCATTATGAGTTTGAATTCATCCACCCATTCTCGGACGGCAACGGCAGGACTGGGAGACTATGGCAATCACTCATTCTCGGGAAGATAAACCCGATATTCGAACACCTTCCGGTTGAGAATATGGTCTATTCGCACCAGCATGACTATTATCAGGCAATATCCCAAAGTTCGTCAAAGGGGGACTGCCAGCCATTCATTGATTTTATGCTTCAAGAGATACTTGACACTCTCATGGAGCACCAAGGGAAATCTCTCTATGAAATCGGTGCTGAGTACAACCTCAGCGAGAGTGAGATTCAAGCGTTAGGGTTCATAAGGGCAGACAGGCGGATCACGGCGGTCAAATTATCGGATAAGATAGGACTGAAACCCAGACAAGCCGAGCGCATCCTGTCAAGCCTTAAAAGCAAAGGGATAATCCAGAGAGACGGCGCGAAGCGTAATGGAGTCTGGAATATCTTAGTATAATAACAGGTTGTCTGGAACAAAACGCGGCAGACTACCAAACAAGGGAATGGTGGTTCTCGGCATTCCAATCAACGAGCGACTGCAAAAAAAGAGGCCGGTGGCGGAGAAGCCAACGGCCTCAATCATTATGTTTATGTAAGGGTTAGACTTGTTTGGCTCAGCGAGGCAAGAATGAGATATTCTAGAAATTGGTCAGGAGACGGGCGTTGCGCATTCTGTCCAGACGGTCTGAACCGCCAAGATAGTGCTCGGTGACCAAGAGACTGGAGTGGCCGAGAGATTCCGAGATAAATGTGAGATCCACGCCCTGACGAAGGAGAACTGTGGCGAAACTGTGTCTGGCCGAATAGGTTGTGAACGGTGGTATTCCCAACTCCTCGGCTATTTTCTTCAAGGCGTTGTTGCACATGCTGATGACTTTACGGACGGTGTTGGAGATGGAAAGCATGTCAGTGGCACCTTCGGCATAGTCAAACAGGAGGGTTTCGGGATTGCCGTCGTATGGATTGCCCCAACGGCGGAGAATGTCCATCATCTCAGGAGTGATCACGGCACGGATAATCTTTGATCCGCCATAGGCACGAGCAGTCTTGGAGCGAAGGAAACAAATCTCACCGTCTATTATATTCTTATATTTAAGGAATAAATTGATGCCGTTGCAAAGGTAGGAGAAGAGCCATAGGTCGCGGTAGCGCTCCCTGGACGCGGTGCCTTTGTAGGCGACTATTTTACGAATATGATCGTACGAGAGGGCGAGGCTTCTGGAACTGCCTTTGGGAATTATGTACTTGCCACGGCCGAACGGAAACATTGATTCCTTGACCAAGCCAGCGGCCGCGGCATCGTTCATAACACAACGGAGGGTTTTCATGTAGATGCAGATTGTGGTCATCGCCTTGTTCTCCTTCTTGAGGAAACTCTCGAAAGCGTTAAACCATGAAACAGACAACTTACTGAACAAGATTTCCTTACCGGCGAACCGTTCTACATTTTTCAGAGTCGTACGGCAGCGATAGTAGGAGTTTATCCTCCCCTCAGCTTGAAATTTGTCCATCATTGACTCGAGCGCTGCGTTTAACGTCTTGTCAACGGGTTTACCTAATCTGGCCTCCAAAGTCTCAAATGAAAACGCACCTTTCTCAAGTAAAGCTTCAACTTCGGCGCTTATCTGATTGAATTTCGTGATGATGTCAGCGTGGCAATCGGGCATGCGCTTAGAGTAGGATATCCGTTTCCACTCTGAGGCAGGGAGATCGACTCCTGTTGGGTAGTACTTTTGGATACGGTTGTAAACAACCTCAATCTTGACTGGGAACACACCTGATTTCTTTGCTCTGCGCCTGTCAAGCACAGCTATGACGGAGACTCCGTCCTTAGAGATTTTCAACATAGCATTAATTATTTATGGGTGAATAATTTGCATGCAATTTATATACATCGGCAAGCGTACATAGCCTATAGAGTTGATAGTAAGACAGAGAGGCTGCACGTAAGGAAACGTGTATGTAAACGTGGATACAAAGTTAATTAAGGCGTGATCAGTAAACGTGTGAAAGACAGGAAACAGCAAAATGCTGCCAGTCAGATTTGACTAGCAGCATTCCGTAAGCGACTGAACATCAAAGGGTGGAGCTGTAATCGGTAACTTTGAATTCCCGAATTTTCGCAAAGTT
>ULUH01052512.1_pt1 | contig 19908 bp, 10 predicted proteins | sample 1958241 | NCBI WGS metagenome assembly ULUH01 (sample SAMEA4835753, study PRJEB28245) | human gut metagenome | biome: gut microbiome; material: fecal sample | place: Denmark | collected 2008 | reverse complement strand
CCGCCACAGCCGCGAGAACAAGCAGGGCGAGGCCTGATCCCGCCTGGTGTGCAGTCTGCCTGTACAGATGACGGCAGGGAAGTGGGTGTGAGGAATATATCTTTACATTTTTTTGCATAGCACGTATAATGAAATCTGATGGCACTTCAATCTTGCCATCAGGTTTTTCTATTTATTCCTGACTATGCGATGGGGGACAGGCCCCATCTGTCAAATCCAATATCAGAGGGGAGTAACAAAACACATGAGCAAAAAGATGAAAACCATGGACGGCAACACAGCTGCCGCCTACATCTCCTATGCTTTCACCGACGTCGCGGCGATCTACCCGATCACGCCGTCCTCGCCGATGGCTGAGCATGTAGATGAAATGGCTGCCAAGGGAGCGAAGAATCTCTTCGGCCAGAAGGTCAAGGTCATCGAGCTGCAGTCCGAGGCCGGCGCTGCCGGCGCTGTGCACGGCTCGCTGCAGGCCGGTGCACTGACGACGACGTACACGGCTTCCCAGGGCTTCTTGCTGATGATCCCGAATCTCTACAAGGTAGCCGGCGAGTTGCTGCCGGGCGTCTTCCACGTCTCCGCGCGCGCACTCGCTGCCAACTCCCTGAACATCTTCGGCGACCACCAGGATGTCATGGCCGCACGCCAGACGGGCTGCGCCATGCTCGCCGAGGCGAGCGTCCAGGAGGTCATGGACCTCTCGGCCGTCGCGCATCTCGTCGCCATCAAGGGCCGCGTGCCGTTCATCAACTTCTTCGACGGCTTCCGCACGTCGCACGAGATCCAGAAGATCGAGACGATCGACTACGAAGACCTTGCAAAGCTTCTCGACTGGGATGCCGTCAAGGCCTTCCGCCGCCGCGCGCTGAACCCGGACCACCCGGTCCTGCGCGGCTCCGCGACGAACCCGGACATCTACTTCCAGTCGCGTGAAGCGGCCAACAGCTTCTACGACGCGCTGCCGCAGCTCGTCGAGGAGGCCATGGCTGACCTCGCAAAGGTCACGGGCCGCGAGCATCATCTCTTCGACTACTACGGCGCGAAGGATGCCGACCGCATCATCATCGCCATGGGCTCCGTCTGCCAGACGGTCCAGGAGACGGTCGACTACCTCAACGCGAAGGGGGAGAAGGTCGGTCTCTTGAACGTACACCTCTACCGTCCGTTCTCCATCGAGCACTTCTTCAAGTTCCTGCCGAAGACGATCGAGAAAGTCGCCGTCCTCGACCACACGAAGGAGCCGGGTTCGCTCGGCGAGCCGCTCTACCTCGATGTTAAGGCAGCCTTCTACCATTCTGACATGCACCCGACGATCATCGGCGGCCGCTTCGGCCTCGGCGGCAAGGACACGACGCCGGACCAGATCTTCGCCGTCTTTGAAGAACTCAAGAAAGACGCGCCGAAGGACGGCTTCACGATCGGCATCGACGACGATGTCACGCACACGAGCCTGACGCCGGCGCTGACGGATGTCGACCTCACTCCAGAGGGCACGACGGCCTGCAAGTTCTGGGGCCTCGGCTCCGACGGCACGGTCGGCGCCAACAAGAGCGCGATCAAGATCATCGGCGACAAGACGGACATGTACGCCCAGGCGTACTTCGCCTATGACTCCAAGAAGTCGGGCGGCATCACGATGTCGCACCTGCGCTTCGGCAAGTCCCCAATCACGAGCCCGTACCTCATCAACAAGGCCGACTTTATCTCCTGCTCGCAGCAGTCGTACGTCTACAAGTACGACCTGCTCGCCGGCCTCAAGAAGGGCGGCACGTTCCTCCTCAACACGGTCTGGAGCGACGAGGAGCTCACGAAGCACCTGCCGGCGGCCATGAAGCGCTACATCGCCAAGAACGAGATCCAGTTCTACACGGTCAACGCTGTGTCGATTGCCAAGGGCCTCGGCCTCGGCGGCCGCTTCAACATGGTCATGCAGTCCGCGTTCTTCAAACTTGCGAACATCATCCCGATCGAGACGGCCGTGACCTACCTCAAGGAAGCCGTCGTGACCTCGTACGGCCGCAAGGGCCAGAACATCGTCGACATGAACAACGGCGCCATCGACCAGGGCATCGAGGCCCTGCACAAGGTCGAGGTGCCGAGCTCGTGGGCTGATGCCGAAGACGAGCCGCAGGAGAAGCGCGACCTGCCGGAGTTCATCACCGAGGTCCAGGAGGTCATGAACCGCCAGGAAGGCGACAAGCTGCCGGTCTCGAAGTTCGCCGGCGACCGCGCCGACGGCACGTACCCGCTCGGCGGTGCCGCCTACGAGAAGCGCGGCACGGCCATCAACGTGCCAGTCTGGAACGCCCAGAAGTGCATCGGCTGCAACAAGTGCTCCTACGTCTGCCCGCACGCCTCCATCCGCCCGGTCCTCACGACGGACGAAGAGCTCGCTGCAGCACCGGATGGCTTCCCGTCCAAGGAAGTCCGCGCCGTCAAGGATTACCACTTCACGGTGGCTGTCTCCACGATGGACTGCCTCGGCTGCGGCAACTGCGCACAGGTCTGCCCGGTCAAGGCGCTCGACATGACGCCGCTTGACGACGACCTCAAGGCAAAGCAGGCTTACTTCGACTACGGCGTCGACACGGAGAAAGTCGCGCCGAAGAAGAACCCGATGAAGAAAGAGACCGTCATCGGCAGCCAGTTCGAGCAGCCGCTCATCGAGTTCTCCGGCGCCTGCGCCGGCTGCGGCGAGACGCCGTACGCCAAGCTCATCACGCAGCTCTTCGGCGACCGCATGATGATTGCCAATGCCACGGGCTGCACCTCCATCTGGGGCGGCAGCGCACCGGCCATGCCGTACACGACGAACGCCAAGGGCCACGGCCCGGCTTGGGACAACTCCCTGTTCGAGGACAACGCAGAGTTCGGCCTCGGCATGTTCCTCGGCACGCAGTCCGTCCGCAACGGCCTCGCCGATGACGCCAAGAAGGCCATCGAAGAAGGCCTTGGCAGCGAAGACCTCCAGGCAGCCCTCAAGGACTGGGTAGAGAACCTCGACAACGGCAACGGCACGCGCGACCGCGCCGACCGCCTCGAAGCCCTGCTCGCAGCCGAGAAGGGTGAGGATGAACTCCTCAATAAGCTCTACGAGAACCGCGACTACTTCGTCAAGCGTTCCCAGTGGATCTTCGGCGGCGACGGCTGGGCTTACGACATCGGCTACGGCGGCGTCGACCACGTCCTCGCCTCCGGCGCAGACGTCAACGTCTTCGTCTTCGACACCGAAGTTTACTCCAACACCGGCGGCCAGGCATCCAAGGCAACGCCGGCAGCAGCGATTGCACAGTTCGCCGCCACGGGCAAGAAGACCCGCAAGAAGGATCTCGGCCTCATGGCCAAGACCTACGGCTACGTCTACGTCGCCCAGGTCGCCATGGGCGCAGACCAGAACCAGCTGCTCAAGGCCATCACCGAGGCCGAGGCTTATCCGGGCCCGTCCCTCATCATCGCCTACGCACCGTGCATCAACCACGGCATCCGCAAGGGCATGGGCTGCAGCCAGCTCGAGGAGAAACTCGCCGTAGAGTGCGGCTACTGGGCAAACTACCGCTACAACCCGCAGCTCGTCGGCACCGACAAGAACCCGTTCAGCCTCGACTCCAAAGAGCCAGACTTCTCCAAGTTCCAGGACTTCCTCATGGGCGAGAACCGCTACATCAACCTCAAGCGCACCTTCCCAGAAGCAGCCGAAGCCCTCTTCGAGAAAACCCAGCGCGACGCCGAAATCCGCTACAACAACTACAAGACCCTCGCCGGCAAATAATCGCCAGCAGGGCATAGAAAAAGACCTGTCCATTTGGACAGGCCTTTTTTATTTGCCAATGTTTCGCGAACCAAGTCAAGGCAATCGCGCAATGGGGCAGGGGGGGGCCCCGAGCGCCCTCGTTTGCAGTAGCGTACCTTCAGCGCAGGGATGGATTCCGCCTGCAGAAGCGAAGTGACCGCCCGCAGGGCTGGCCCTCAGTCGCATGCGCAAGAGCAGTCGATGAAAGTCCGCCGCGGCAGGCGGCGCACCGCCTCCATGCACACAGCCGAGATGAGGGCCATTTCAACGGAGCGACGAAGCCGGAATCCATCCCTGCGCGCCACCGGAACCGCTCCTTAATACCAGCGTGTCATCGGCAGCTCATTGTTGTTGCCCTTCGTCATCAGCACCTGGTGGATATCGATGTACCCGATGTAGAACGCCGCCGCACACCCCGCGAGATAGAGATCCCACATCCGCACGAACGACTCGTCCTTCCAGCCCGCGACCACATCGTGGACCTTGAGGAAATTGTGGTACCAGCACATCAGCGTCCGATAGTAGTGGCGCCGCAGGCTCTCCACATCGAGCACGCGGAAGTCCGCATCGTAGGCGTGCGAGATGAGCTCGCGCAGCGACGGCAGCGTCCCGCCCGGGAAGATGTACTTGCGGATCCACGGCTCCGATACCACCTCATCGTGGCCCGTGATCGTGTGCAGGAGGAAGATGCCGCCGTCCTTCAGCAGGTGGTTTGCCGTCTCCATGTACGTCGCGTAGTTCGACCGGCCCACATGCTCCATCATGCCGACACTGACGATGCGGTCGAAGATCAGCCCCTTGTCCTCAAGGTCGCGGTAGTCCACGAGCTCGATCTGCACCTGGCCCTCGAGCCCCTCCGCCTTGATGCGCTCCTGGCCCTTCTTCCACTGCTCCTTGCTGAGCGTGCAGCCGTAGCCCTTGACGCCGTACTTCTTCGCCGCCTCGATGAGCAAAAAGCCCCAGCCGCAGCCGATGTCTAAGAGCGTCATGCCCTTCTTGAGGTAGAGCTTCTCGAGGATGTAGTCCACCTTGTTGCGCTGCGCCTGCTCGAGCGTGTCGTCCTCGTGCTTGAAGTACGCGCACGAATAGCTCATCGTCGGGTCGAGCCAGAGCTTGTAGAATTCATTGCCCAAATCGTAATGGGACGAGACCTCCTTGGCCTGGTCCTTCTTCTTCTCCGACATGTAGAGGATGTTGCGCAGTCCCTTGCGGTCGAGCGAGAAGCGGTCCGCCTGCTCGAGGAACGTGCAGAGCATGTGGAAGAGGTCGCCCTCGATCTCGATGTCGCCGCGCATGTAGGCCTCGCCGAGCGCCAGCTCCGTCGATTCCAGGAGCTCCTTCTTCGGGACATCCTTGTGCACGATTACCGTGAACTCCGGCTCACCCTGACCGATCGTGTACTCCCGGTCGTGCAGCTTCACATTGAAGCAGTGCTTGTCGAAGTGATTGAGATAGTGAAGCAGGAAATCATCCATGAGTTTCTGGAAATGCATCAAAAAAATCTCCCTTCTGCTGGGAGCCACCTCATGTGGCTCTCTCAAGTGTTTCAGGAATCTTCGACATCGTGCAAGCAAAATCCTCTTTTGAGTAAAAAGAGCGGGAAGAAGGACCCTCATGCTGCATTCTGTTCCTGCAACAGCGAAAGACGCGAGAAAGACTCCGAATAGACCGCTTGTTTGGAGCAATGTTAATCGAACGTGATAAAAGTCAAAGAAGATAAGGTATATATGTCGAAATCGCATTGCTTCATTAAGGGTACACGTGACTTTTATTTTAAAATGATGTATGATAATAATAAAAACATAAAGTTTGTAACAAGATGGATTGCAACTTTACAATGGAACCGGTTTGTTGAGCACGGCATAGGCCAGTCATGGAGGACACGCTCCACATCCGGCGACACAAGGGAAATCAACACGAGAAGAACTAAAAATATGTCGGATGGGGGAAGCAAGATGAACCACATTTACAAAGTCGTATGGAGCAAAGTCAAGAACTGCTACGTCGTCGTCTCCGAGATTGCCAGAAATGGCGGCAAGGAGCACTCCAGACATGCCAAAAAGATGCCGGGAGGTGTGTACATACTGCCGCTGGCCCTGGCCCTGAACTTCGGCCTGCCGTCGTCCAGCCAGGCCGCCCAGGCAGCAGAGGATACGACCATCGACCTCGGCAACGACGGTTCCACATCATATGATGGAAAGGGCGATCTTGTCATTGGCAACGAGGAAACTGTCGCCACCAGCGATGCCACAAAGGCCGACAAGGACAGTGCGGGAAATCTGGTATACAATTACAAGAAAGAGGACAACACGGACGAACTCTATTCCGTCACCCTCTATCAGGCTGCCAGCAACTCCATTGCCGCTGGTACGGAGGATACGGATGCCGTCAACGTGGCCCAGCTCAAAGCCGCATTGAGACAGACCGGCACCGGCACCATCCACGATTACAGCGTCAACTCTACTAACACCACGACCGATACCAACTATAATTACGATGCCGATACCGGCAGCAATGCCCTTGCAGCCGGTGTCAGCGCCAAGGCAACTGGGGTGCGCTCTGTAGCTGTTGGTAATGGTGCGAAGGCACAAGGGGTAGACTCTATTGCCATTGGCACGAATGCTGTCGCAACTGGACAGGGAGCGATGGTCATTGGCCAGTATAATACTGCGGAAGGCCAGAACTCGCTGGCTTTTGGCGGCGGCTATAATGATGCGAACAAAGGGAACAAAGCCAGCAGCACAGCATCAGTTGCTTTTGGCGAAGGTTCGTGGGCAGTGTCTGAGGGATCCGTTGCTTTTGGCTATGGCACCCAGGCAGGCAATACGATAACAGATAAAAATGGCAAGTATACCGGCCAGAATGCCGTGGCTTTTGGTAACGGAACCAAGGCGCTTGGCGGACGTTCTCTGGCTTTTGGTGAAAACACAACAGCTAACTATAATGATTCTGTGGCCTTTGGCAATGGAGCTGCTGCTTTTTCCAGCGGCGCTACGGCCTTTGGCAATCGTTCACGGGCGCTGTCGCAGTACGCTACTTCATTCGGTGACAATTCAGTATCAGCCGGCTCCATGTCCTTTGCCTTTGGCACAGATAACATAGCCGGTGCGGCATTGGACGATAATGGAGCCCTTGAGCTGACCGATGGCTCGCGCATGGATTCTTACGGCAACAAGGCGTATACGACAACCAGTGCAGAAGGAAAAACGACTACTTACTCCATCAAAGGCATGGGCATCCCCAGTGGCGGCGATATCCATGATTATGTGGTAGTGACCGGCACCAAGGCCGATCGTACGACTGGGACCTACGTAGAGGACTATCAGGGCGGCATTGCGGAAGTCAAGGTCAATGCCGATGGAACTGTCACCAAGGTCAAGGATCTCTATAGCGGTAAATATGGCGGTTGGTACCAGTATGACGAAAATGAAAAATTAGTAAGAAATGCAAAGGGAATTCCTGTGGTAACGGCGTCTGCGGATATGAAGAGCATTCCCGTCACCCTGGACAAAGCAACACCGGGCAGCAATGGCTATACGCTGAACGGTTTCAAGAATGCCACCGCCTTCGGCTATTCCACTGAAGCTTCCGGCAACAACGCCACGGCCTTCGGCAACGACACTAAGGCCAAGGCGGCAGCTGCTACGGCCTTTGGTAAGACAACGACGGCTTCGGGCGACAATGCCACGGCCTTCGGTCTCAGCACTACAGCTTCCGGCAAACAGACCACGGCTTTCGGCAGTTCGACAACTGCCTCCGGTGACAACGCCACCGCCTTCGGCGAAAACAGCACTGCCTCCGGCGAAGCCGCAACCGCCTTCGGCATCGATTCCACCGCTTCGGGTAACAATTCTCTCGCCGGTCTGGGCGGCACCGCAAGTAACGAGAACTCGATTGCACTCGGTAAGGATACCAAGGCTGATAATGCAGATAGTGCAGTCTCCGTAGCCATTGGACAGAATGCAGAGGCTTCCGGTGCACAATCCTTGGCCATCGGTTTTGGCAATGTGTCTGAGACCAATCAGTCCGGAAACACGCCATATCCTGTCAGCGCAACACAGGCTGCTGCCAAAGGGGCCATTGCTATTGGTATCAATACCGGCGCTAAAGGGGAACATTCTATAGCCATGGGCTCTCATACCGATGCAGCCAAAGACTCGTCGGTGGCCATTGGCTTTGACACGCATGCCGTCGAAGATTCGTCTGTGGCCATCGGCAGTGGTACAAAGGCAGCTGGCCGCTACTCGGTAGCTCTGGGCCTGAGTTCGATTGCCGGCACGGAAACAAATGATGAGAAAAATCCGCTGGATGGCGGCGGTAGCGTAGCCATAGGTTATGCTGCTTCAGCTGAAGCCTCCCGCAGTATTGCCATCGGTACCGGTGCAACAGCAGCAGATTCGCAGTTCACTACTGCCGTTGGTGATTCTACGACAGCTCAGGCTGAAGGCAGTGTGGCCATCGGTGCCGGATCCATTGCAACGAGAGGTGCAGGAAATAAGGAAAGCATCGTCTCCACCGATATTAATACAGGTAAGACAACCATAACCTATGGTGATGAAAAGAAGGCTTATCTGAAACCGGATACTCTCTCCACGGACAAGATAAGTACCTGGGAATCGACCACAGGTGCTGTGTCGGTTGGCGGTCAGGCCACATATAAAGAATATGACGACAATGGAAACCTTGTTAAGAAAACGAAGCTGCTCACCCGTCAGATTACCAACGTAGCAGCCGGTTCCGATGATACTGACGCCGTCAATGTCGCCCAGCTCAAAGCCGCTCAGCCGACTGTCACGTCGAATGACCACTCTGTGACCATTGCTACATCCACTGATTTAACAGACTATCACAAGAACTATGACTTGAAGATTGCCACGGCCACCTTGTCGCCGGAAACGAATGGCTCGGGAAACAGTGCTGTGGCAACTGGTAAGGTTACCGTTACCAATCCGACATATACAGGCAGTGACAGAAAACCTGTTACAAACGAGAATGCCTATGTAACAGGCAATAGCGTGGCAGATGCCATCAACAACTCCGGCTTCAAGCTGACCGCATCATCGTCCGAAGGTGCGGTGACTGGCAACAAAGAGACCTTAATCCATCCGGGCGATACCGTGACAATCGATGCCGGCAAGAATATTTCCTTGACCCAGGATAAAGGCAAGATCTCGATCGCCACGAAGGACAACCTCAACTTGGGGTCTGCTGATAGCAAAGATGATAAGCAGCAGGATGTGCCGGGCACTAATGGTTCTATTACGGTCAATGGCAAGAACGGTTCTTCCGTTGCCATCAACGGCCAGGATGGTTCCATCGGCCTGACCGGTCCGAAGGGGACAGATGGCACGAGCACGTCCATCCAGATGTCGACAATCATGTCTGATCCTACACTGGATGATAGTAAGAATACCAAAACGACCAGTGGTGAAGGGGAACAGCAGACAACCACGACCCAAGCTCCGCGCATCCAGTACAAGAACGGCAACACTACCTATGAAGTCGCCACGATGGATGACGGTCAGAAGTATGCCGGTGATGTACAGGCCATCGATGCAAAGGCGAATGCATTCAGCCGCAAGCTCAATGAACAGACCAATATTGTCGGTGGAGTCACAAAGCTGGATGCTCTGTCGACAGGAAATAACGTCGGCGTTGTTTCAAATGGTACAGATACGTTGACCATTCGCCTCGCTAAAGAACTCACTGACTTGACCAGCGTCACCACGGTAACAAAGGATGCCAAGGGGAATAAGACGAGCGAGACGGTTCAGAATGGCAAGGGCATCACAATCATTCCGTCTACGTTGGGCGCTGGAAAGACGACTGTATCGCTGACAGACAATGGCCTCAGCAACGGCGGCAATCAGATTACCCATGTTGATAGCGGCTTGAAAGATGCAGCTGGCCATGAGGTTGAACTGAAAAATGCTACCGGTGATGTGCTGAACAATGCAGTCAATGTAGGAGACCTGAAAAACGTACAGAATGCCGTCACTTCTGCCCATACGGCTGTTACCGTCAATGGTAGCGTGGAAGCTCCTGCTGTCGCTGCTGATGGAAAACTTGGGAACTATACGGATAAAGAAAAAGGCAACCTGCTCCTGGCACAGAAGAAAGATACTACTACCGGCAAGATTACCTATGACCTGAAACTCAATGATAATGTCATTCTTGGCAAGGATACCTCTGACGGCAAAGATGGCCAGGAAGGCACCATTGGCCTCACCGGTAAAGATGGTCTTCCGGGCACTGATGGCAAGCAGGGATATAGCACTACCATTATCAAGACGGAAAAAGGACAGGCAGGCAAAGATGGGAAGACCGGCAAGGAAAATCTTGGCGGCACGGACATCAACCGCATTGTCTATACCGATAAGGATGGCAGCAATCCTCAGACCGTGGCTACTCTGAGTGATGGCCTGAAGTTTGCTGGTGATGACATTTCTAAGACAGTTGACAAGAAACTCAACGAAACCCTGCAGATTCGCGGCGACGGTAGTTATGATGAGAAACAGAATACTGTAGCTGATGATGGCAACATCAAGACGTCTGTCGACAATGGTGCTGTCAAGGTTTCGCTGAGCGACACGATCAACCTGCATCAGGCTGGTTCCTTGACCGTCGGCGGCGATAAGAAGGATGGTTCTAAAACGGTGGATGATCCGATTGTCATCAAGCACTTTGACGATAAGACGCTCGATGTAATCACAGGCGTCGACGAGAATGGCAAGTTGATTACCGCTAAGGAAGGTAAGGCTGGTGACTATGTCACGGGCCTTGATAATAAGGCTTGGGATGTAAGCAATCCGACCTATGTTAGCGGTCGCGCGGCTACAGAAGACCAGCTCAAGACAATCAGTGACGCGGTCAATAAGGCTGCATCGACAGCTGGTAAGCATACAGTCGTTACGGTCAACGATAAAGATAGTAGTGAAACAACAGCTACTGTTGGAACCAACGGAAAATATGGTGCCTATAGCGATTCTACCAAAGGAAACCTGCTTATCGCATCTAAGGATGAAAATGGCAAGACAACCTACAACATCAAGCTCAACGACCAGCTGGCCATCGGTAAGAAAGGCACGCCTGGCCAGGACGGCAAAGATGGTACGGATGGCAAATTCACTGTCGAAACCAGCAAGGGCACCACTGTGGTCATCGGCCATGACGGTAAGGACGGTAAAGACGGTATTTCCGTGAAAGGCAACGACGGCAAGGATGGCGTTACCATCGGCGTTACCAATGGTAAGGATGGCAAGGACGGCAGTGAAGGCCATATCGGCCTCACCGGCCCTGTCAGCAAAGATGGCAAGGATGCTAGTGCAGACATCCATGTCAAGAATGGTCAGAACGGCGTAGATGGCACTGATGGAAACAACGGCAAAGACGGCATGGATCGCATTGTCTATGAAGACCACAACCATATTACCCATGAAGTCGCCACCATGGATGACGGCCTGCAAATCGGTGCCAATGCCGCAGCTAAGGAAAACGCTGCTAATCCGGTCAGCAATAAGCTGAACAGTACCATCAATATCAAAGGTTCAGATGCTAAAGCCAACCATACTTATACTGACGACAACCTGACCACGACAGTGGAACAGGACGTTGATGGAAACACGACGGTCAAGGTCCTCATGGATAAGGACATCACTGGCAATAGTGTTACCGTCGGTAAAGACAGCAAAGATGGTGAAGCTGGTAAGGATGGCTATGATGGGCAGGAAGGTTCTATCGGCATCGCCGGTAAGAACGGCATCAATGGTAAGGATGGCAAACAGGGCATCACGACGACCATCATCACGACCGAAAAGGGCCAGAATGGTAAAGACGGTGAAGTCGGCAAGCAGGGTGCTCCGGGCGTCGATGGCAAGGACATCACCCGTATTGTCTATAAGAATGGACAGGATGGTGAAAACGGCCAGGGCGGCAAGCACGTCGTCGCAACACTGGACGATGGCCTGAACTTCGTCGGTGATGATAGCAAGGCTAAACCGGTTGCCAAGAAACTCAACGATACGTTGCAGATTCGCGGCGATGGCACGTATGATGAAAAGACTAAGAAGAGCAATGGCAACATCCAGACTTCTGTCGAAGGTGGAACAATCAAGGTTGCTCTGAATGACAAGATCAACTTGCATCAGGATGGTTCCTTGACCGTCGGCGGTAACAAGAATGGTGATGCTGCTGATGGAAACGACCCGATTCTCATTAAGCACTTTGACGAGAATACTCTTGATGTGATTACAGTTGTCGATAAGGATGGCAATACGACTACCGCCAAGGCAAACAAAGCTGGCGACTATGTCACGGGCCTTGATAACAAGGACTGGAATGTCGACAAGCCGGAATACGTCAGCGGCCGTGCGGCTACCGAAGACCAGCTCAAGACAATCAGTGACGCGGTCAAAGAAGCTGCAACTACGGCTGGCAAACATACAGCCGTGACTGTAGAAGGCGGAAAGCCTGCCGGGACGTCAGACTATAGCGGTGAAAACCTGAAGCTGAAAGTCACGGATACAAATGGTCAGAAGACGTATGACCTGAAACTCAACGATAATCTGAACCTCGGCACGGTTGGCAAAGATGGTGCGAAAGGTACAGATGGCTCCGTTGGTCTCAAGGGTGCAGATGGCAAATCCAGCATCGGCCTCAACGGCAAGGATGGCATCTCTGTTATTGGCAAGGATGGCCAGAATGGCGTCAGCATCACGGGCTCGAACGGCCTCAATGGTAAGGACGGCATCGATGGCAAGATCGCCATCGGTACGCCGGGCAAGGACGGCCAGCCGGGCAAAGATGCAGTTTCCATTTCCGGCCAGGATGGTGAAGGCCATATCGGCTTGACCGGCCCGAAGGGGCCGAAAGGCGCTGACGGCAAAGATGGTCAGAACGCATCGGCTGATATCCACGTCAAGAATGGCCAGGTCGGTGTCGATGGCACGGACGGTCATGGCGGCAAGGATGGTATGGACCGTGTGGTCTATGAAGACCACAATGGTGTTACCCATGAAGTCGCCACGATGGATGACGGCCAGAAGTATGCCGGTGATTTCGGCGATGGTGCTTCGGTCAAGCTGAACAAGACAGTTACTATCAAGGGTAATGTTGCAGCAGGTAAGACGAAAGATGATTTTGTCGACGGCAATATCGCTGTTGTAGCTAATAAGAATGGCGAAGACGGTGAACTGTTGCTCAAGCTGAACAAAGACCTGACGGGGCTCAACAGTTCTTCCTATGCGACGACGACCAGAGTCGATGGTAAGGATGTAACCTCGAAGACCGTAGTGGATGGCACGGGGCTCAAGATTGATAATGGCCCGAGCATCACCAATACGGGCATCGATGGTGGCAAGCATCAGATTACCAACGTGGCCAGCGGCAAAGATGGGAAGATGTATGACACAACGGTTGAAGGCCAGGAGAACTGGAACAATGCCGCCAACATCGGTGATGTCACGAATATCGCGAAGTCGGCCGCGGATGGTGTCCAGGCCAAGAGTGGCAAGAACATCACAGTGGACGACAACAATAAGGTCAACTTGAACGACCATATCACTTTGGGCGATGCTGCGAATAAGGCTAAACAGGTGGATATCGACGGCAATGGCGCAAAGATCACGGCCGGCGATGGCAACAACAAGGTCACTGTCGATGGCTCGAAAGGCCAGATTATCGCTGGCGGTGACAATGGCGTCAAGATCGGCAATATCGCAGGGGGTGACAGAAGCCTGACCATCTACGATAAGGATGGCAATGCTACGAACCAGACTGACAAGGCTGGCAAGTATGTCACCAACTTGGGCAACAAGACCTGGAACAAGGATGGTTCCTATGTCAGCGGCCGTGCTGCTACAGAGGATCAGCTCCATCAGGTCGAGTCGAATGTCAACAAGCAGATTGCTGATGTGAACACGAAGATCGACGAGGTCGACAAGCACCATACGGAAGTCACCGTCAATGGCGGCACGGCTGCGAAAGCGGACGGCTCCTACACGGATGGCAATCTCCAGCTGAAGCAGACGACTGGCGAGGATGGGCAGAAGGTCTATGACCTGAAGCTCAACGACCAGCTCAAGGTCGGCCAGAAGGGCGACGCTGGCAAGGCTGGTAAGGACGGCAACGTCACGGTCGAGACAAAGGGCGGCACGACTGTCGTCATCGGCCATGATGGCAAGGATGGAAAAGACGGCAGGGATGGCCTCTTCGTCACCGGTAAGGATGGCAAGAACGGCAAGTCTGGCGTTTCCATCACCGGTCCGAACGGCGTTGCTGGCAGGGATGGTGTCGACGGCAAAGTCGGCATCGCTGGCAAGGACGGCAGAGATGCGGTCTCGATTGCTGGCAGGGATGGTGTCGGCCATATCGGCCTGACGGGCCCGAAGGGCGCAGATGGCAAGGATGGTGCTTTCACGGACCTTTCCACGATCCTCGGACAGGCTACGCTGGATTACGCGAAGAATGTGAAGGGGAAGGATGGCGACGCCAAGGACGAAAAGGCATCCCGCATCCACTACGAGACGACGGCCGCGACGAAAGATGGTGAAAAGATAGTCTCCCATGAGGTCGCCACGATGGACGATGGCATGAAGTACAGCGGTGATTCTGGCAGCGTGGCGGTGAAGCTGAACAATAATGTCCAGCTCTACGGCGGTGCGAAGGAATACGCGGCTGGCGACAACATCGGCGTCGTTGTTTCGCAGGATGGCGATAACGCTAAGATGCAGGTCAAGTTGGCCAAGGACCTCAAGGGCATTGACAGCATCGATGCCAAGACAGTCACGACGGGCAATACGACCATCAACAACGGCGGTCTGACGGTCAAGGGCGATGACAAGCACAAGGACATCACGGTCCAGCAGGGCGCGGTCAATATGGGCGGCAACAAGGTCGAGAACGTCGCGCCGGGCCGCATTGCGCCGGATTCGACGGATGCGGTCAACGGCAGCCAGCTCGCGCAGCGCGACCAGGCAATCGGCAAGCTCGGTGGTGAGGTCAGCAGTCTCGACCGCCGTGTCGACCGCGTCGGTGCTGGTGCTGCGGCTCTCGCGGCACTTCATCCGCAGAACTTCGACCCGGATGACAAGTGGGATTTCGCGGTGGGCTACGGCAATTACCGCGGTGCGAATGCGGCGGCAGTCGGTGCGTTCTACCGTCCGAATGAGGACACGACGCTGTCGGTCGGCGGTACGGTCGGCGGCGGCGAGAACATGGTCAACGCTGGCATCAGCTTCAAGTTCGGCCAGGGCAACCATGTGACGAACAGCCGCGTCGCGATGGCAAAGGAGATCCTCGCGCTCAAGGACTACGTCCAGAAGCAGGACGAGAAGATCGAGAAGCTCGAAGCGCTCGTCGGCCAGCAGGGCACGGCAAACGCGCCGAAGCGCCGTTCCATCCTGTTCCCGGATGTGCCGGAGAACCACTGGGCGTATGTCTACGTCAAGAAGCTGGCCGACCGCGGCCTGCTCGAGGGCTATCCGGATGGCGAGTTCAAGGGCACGCGCACGATCACGCGCTATGAGTTCGCCGCCATCTTCTCGCGGGCACTCGAGAACGGTGCCAGCGTCGACGGCGACATGGAGCGCATGTCGGAAGAATTCGAGCCGGAGATCCGCGAGCTCTCCCTGACCCGTTTCCGCGTCGACCGCGTCGAGGGCGATGACAACGACCGCCATAAGATCGAGCGCGTCCGCGTCAACGACCGCGATGAACTGGTCAAGCAGAAGAACGGCGAGCAGAAGAAGCGCTACCGCGATGTCTACGGCAGCGTGATCGAGAAAGACGCGCCATCTGACGCTGTGAAGTAAAGTCAATAAGCAAACAGAAAAAGAGAAGGCATCCAGCAAAAAATTGCTGGATGCCTTCGTTCATGTCTCATTTTTTTAGGCCTGACAAGGAAAAATGCTTGACACAGTGGCGGAGAGCCGCTATAATAGCCTATGTCAAGCAAAACGCCTTGGCACGATATCAGGATTAAGGTGGGGCAGGATGGAGCAGCTTTTGTATTTGTCGGCGCTGTTTGATTTTTATGGGGCGCTTTTGACAGAGAAGCAGCAGGAATGCCTCAAGATGCATCTCTTTGAGGATTTTTCCCTGTCGGAGATCGGCGAGGAGCTCGGGATTTCCCGGCAGGCGGTCTACGACAACATCCATCGCTCTGAAAAGGCCATGGAATCGTACGAAGAGAAGCTTGGGCTCGTGGCGCGTTACCAGAAGGAGCGCGCGGTGCTCGCGGACATCTGCCGCTCGGTCAAGGCCCTGCGAACGGATGCCAACAGCGCTGCGGTCGGCGACATCCTCGCGCGGCTCGTGCCTCTCCTTGGTAGCAGTGAATATGGCCGGGAGGTATGATTTTTGATTTTTGAAAGTTTATCGGACCGACTCCAGGCAACCTTCAAGAAGCTCCGCGGCCACGGCAAGCTGACGGAGGACGACGTCAATGAGGCGATGCGCGAGGTGCGCATGGCACTTCTCGAAGCCGACGTCAACTTCAAGGTAGTCAAGCAGTTCATCAAGACGGTCAAGGAACGCGCCATCGGCCAGGACATCCTCGAGACGCTGACGCCGGCTCAGGTCGTCATCAAGATCGTCGATGAGGAGCTCACGAAGCTCATGGGCGGCACGCAGAGCCGTCTCAACATCAGCCCGAAGCCGCCGACGGTCATCATGATGGTCGGTTTGCAGGGCGCCGGTAAGACGACGTCTGCCGGCAAGCTCGGCCTTGCGCTCAAGAAGCAGGGCAAGCGCCCCCTGCTCGTCGCGGCGGATATCTACCGCCCGGCGGCCATCACGCAGCTGCAGGTCCTCGGCAAGCAGCTCGACATCCCTGTGTTCTCGATGGAGCAGGGGACGGACGCTGTGACGATCGCGAAGAGCTCGATCGGCTACTCGCAGTCGCATGCCTGCGATGTCGTCATCATCGATACGGCGGGCCGCCTGCAGATCGATGAGAAGCTCATGCAGGAGCTTCGCGACATCAAGTCGGAGGTCCATCCGCATGAGATACTGCTCGTCGTCGATGCGATGACGGGCCAGGAATCGGTCAATGTCGCGCAGGCGTTCAACGACGCGCTCGGCCTCGACGGTGTCGTCATGACGAAGCTCGACGGCGATGCCCGCGGCGGCGCGGCGCTCTCCGTCAAGGCGGTCACGGGCGTGCCCATCAAGTTCATCGGTCTTGGCGAGAAGCTCGAGCCGCTCGAGCCGTTCCATCCGGACCGCATGGCCTCGCGCATCCTCGGCATGGGCGATGTGCTCTCGCTCGTCGAGAAGGCACAGGCGACTTTCGACATGGAAGAAGCCAAGAAGATGGAGAAGAAGCTGCGCAAGGACGAGTTCACGCTCGATGATTTCCTCGCGCAGATGCAGCAGGTCAAGAAACTCGGCTCGCTCGACAACATCTTAGGCCTGATTCCGGGCATGGGCGGCCTCAAGAAGCAGCTCGCCGGACAGGACATCGACCTCGACGGCAAGGAGATGCGCCAGATCGAGGCAATCATCAAGTCGATGACGCCGAAGGAGCGCGCCAACATCACGATCATCAACGGCAGCCGCCGCAAGCGCATCGCGATGGGCTCCGGCACGCGCGTGCAGGACGTCAACAAGCTCTTGAAGCAGTTCGGCGAGATGAAGAAGATGATGAAGAAAATGAAGAAGATGCAGAAGGGCAAGAAGGGCCTGCCGAATCTCGGCGGCCTGGGACTTCCCAAATTGCCGTTCATGCATTGAGATATTTCCCAAACCCAATTTGAAAGGTGGTGAATTCACATGGCAGTAAAGATTCGTCTGAACCGTATGGGTGCAAAGAAGAATCCGTTCTATCGCATTGTTGTCGCGGACTCCCGCGCACCGCGCGATGGTCGTTTCATCGAGGTCCTCGGTAACTACGATCCGTCCCAGAACCCGGCAGTCGTCAATGTTGACGAGGAGAAGGTTCTCGACTGGATGGGCAAGGGTGCTCAACCGACGGACACCGTTAAGAATCTCTTCAGCAAGAAGGGCCTCATGGCTAAGTTTGCTGAGGCAAAGAACGCTAAGAACTGATTGAGTGAGGCTACAGCATGAAAGAACTTGTTGAAGTCATCGCGAAGTCCTTAGTGGATCATCCGGAAGATGTCCGCGTTGAGGAGGAGCAGGAAGACCGTCAGGTCACGCTGAAGCTTCACGTGGATGAGGATGACATGGGCAAGGTCATTGGCCGCCAGGGCCGCATCGCGAAAGCCATGCGCACGGTTGTCAAGGCCGCAGCCACCCGGGAGAACAAGAAAGTCTCGGTTGATATCATTTGAAAAGAGCGGCATCGCCCCACATGCATCTGCATGGTATGGGCATTGCCGCTGTTTTTGTATCTTGAACAAGAAGCAGAGAAGCAGAAAAGAGGAATACCATGGATACGATTTCGCTCAAGATGCCGGTGACGGTCAAGGCTAAGGTCACGGAGAAGCTCAAGGAGAAGATGACGAAGGAGCTCGCAGAGGGCATCCAGCGCGCAGAGCTCGAGCTGCAGCAGCTCGACATCCAGGAGAAGCGCGTCATGCAGGAAAACGGCCCGGCGAACCCGCAGGAGCCGACGCCGCAGGAGATCCAGCGCCTCAACGCCATCCAGCAGCACTTCGGCCAGGAGCGCCAGAAGCGTGCGGAGTACCGCGCGCAGGCTCTCGCGCAGAAGGAGCAGACGGAGAAGCTCAAGATCGGTTCGGAGATCGTGCAGGGCACGCTCGAGCGCCAGGTCGAGGTCAAGGTCGGCGACGATATGCGTGAGCTCATGAATGTGGAAGTGCTGGTGGAAGATGACAAGATTATCGCCATCCGCGGCTAATAAGAAAAAAGACCGCGTGACGATCGGCAAGGTTGGCGCGGTGCACGGCATCCACGGCGAGCTGCGCATCATCCCGCTGACGGACTTCGTCGAGCGCTTTGCTGGCATGAAGGAAGTCATGGTCGGCGATGAGATGCTGCACATCGAGAGCTGCAAGTTCCACAAGCAGTTCGTGCTGCTGAAGTTCCGCGAGTACCCGGTGCGCGAGCAGGCCATGCGCCTGACGGGCCAGCTGCTGACGGTCGCGCGCGACGAGGCTGTGCCGCTTGAAGAGGGTGAGTTCTACACCTTCGACATCATCGGGCTGACGGTCTATGATATGGCGGGCACGGAGCTCGGCACGGTCGAGAACGTCCTGCGCACGGGCAGCAATGATGTCTACCAGGCGCGCCGCCCGGACGGGCGCGAACTGCTCATACCGGCGCTCAAGGCGGTCGTGCACGAGATCGACATCGCGGGCGGCCGCATGGTCGTCGATCTGCCGGAGGAGACGGACGATGCGCATTGACATGATCACGCTGTTCCCGGAGATGTTTGCGGGGCCGTTCGGCGCGAGCATCACGAAGCGCGCCGTGGAGAAGGGCATCCTCGACATCCACTTCACGAATTTCCGCGACTACTCGTTTGACAAGCACAGGCATGTCGATGATTCGCCGTTCGGCGGCGGCGCGGGGATGGTGCTGAAGCCGGAGCCGATGTACCGCGCTGTGCGCGCGGTGCTTGAGGAGACAGCCATGCATGCGGCGAGCCGCCGCGTGCTGATCATGGACCCGGCGGGGCCCGTCTTCACGCAGGCAAAGGCGAAGGAGCTCGCGAGCTACGAGCAGCTCGTCTTCATCTGCGGCCACTACGAGGGTTTCGACGCGCGCATCTACCCGCTGGCTGACGAGGCCATCTCCATCGGCGACTTCGTGCTGACGGGCGGCGAGCTACCCGCGATGGTCATCACGGATGCCGTCTCGCGCATGCTGCCGGGCGTGCTCGGCGATGCAGAGTCGGCGCCGACGGACTCGTTCTACGACGGGCTCCTGGGCTTTCCGCAGTACACGCGGCCGCGCGACTTCGAGGGCATGGAGGTGCCGGAGGTGCTGCTGTCGGGCGACCACGCGAAGATCCGCCAGTGGCGCCATGAGCAGTCCCTGCGCCTGACGAAGGAGAAGCGCCCGGACCTGCTCGCGAAGAAGGCGCTCAGCGACGAGGACCGCGAGATCCTGCGCCGCTTCGAGCAGCCCGGCTGACGGCGGGGACACCTGCTCAAGAGAGGGCTCCGGGCGCAAGATTCTTCTTGTTTCAACGA
>ULUH01084158.1_pt1 | contig 19919 bp, 29 predicted proteins | sample 1958241 | NCBI WGS metagenome assembly ULUH01 (sample SAMEA4835753, study PRJEB28245) | human gut metagenome | biome: gut microbiome; material: fecal sample | place: Denmark | collected 2008 | reverse complement strand
CATGGCTCGTCAAGTCCAGAGCTTTCTTAAGTGATCATAACTCGTAGTGCGCAATGCGAGTGTGATAAAATTTTGTAAAGGAGATTGAATATGGATAACTATTCTCTGTCTGACATCCGTGCAGCAACCGACCACGACGATGATGGCTTCAGCGGCCAGGGTGGTTGGTTCTGGATTGTCGTCCTGTTCCTGTTCATGTTTGGCTTCGGCGGTACCGGCTTCGGTGGCAACGGCGCTCTGACTAAGGCAGATCTGTGTCAGGACTTCAACTTCAACGATCTGCAGAATGGCGTACGCGGCATTCAGAATGGTCTCTGCGATGGTTTCTACGCGCAGAACACGACCATGCTGCAGGGCTTCAACTCTCTCGGTCAGCAGCTGTCCGAGAACCGCTTCGCTCAACAGAACTGCTGCTGCGAGACCAATCGCAACATCGACTCTGTTCGTGCTGAGAACTACAAGAACACCTGTGAGATCACCACTGCGATTCACGCAGAAGGTGAGCAGACTCGTGCTCTCATCAACAGCAATACGATGCAGGCTCTTCGTGACAAGATTACTGCGAAGGATCAGGAACTGCAGACTGCTAACTTCCAGCTGTCGCAACAGGCTCAGAACGCAACTCTGATCAGTGCTCTGCGGCCCTTCCCGCAGCCTGCATACATCACCTGCAGCCCGTACACCGCTGTTAACGGCTTTGGCTGCGGCTGCAACACCGGTTGCAACTGCGCGTAAGGAGGCGTAATCGATGATTGATGCTGTGAATGTTCCTGTTCAGTCCGTAGCTGCGAACGGCTCTGTACTGTTCGCTAGTACGCGTATCAAAACAGGTTGCGCAACTCGACACGAAGCAGGCTCTAGCAGAGTTATTCTGTTGAGCCCTGGCGTGTACAGAGTCTCTTTCAACGGCAATGTCAGCATTCCGACCGGCGGTACTGTTGCGCAAACTAGCGTAGCAGTTGTGCAGGATGGCGAACCGGTTGCTGGTAGTACTATGCTGTACACACCTGCTGCAGTTGCTGTTCCGGGCAACATCTCCGCCGATGTGCTGGTTCGTGTCTACCAGTGCTGCTCGACTTCCACGATCAGTGTTCGCAACACTGGTGCTGACACCATCAACATCCAGGACGCTAACATCGTGGTCACGCGGGAGTGCTGATCATGGGAAAGTATCGTGAGCTTGTGTCCAAAGCAATGGACAAAGGTTTTGCAGAGGAAGCGTGGGCCGCAACAGATGAGATAATGGCTCAACTGTGCAAGCGCTATCCTGAGTACTACGATGCTTTGATCTGCGAGCTTGAAAAGCTTGCGTATCGAATTCCCAAAGAGCAGGCTGAGCGCATTGTGCGTAGCATGTCTCCATATGGCCAACGCTGGTCTCTTGAGCAAGTACGCAACCTACTGAAGTCTAAAGGCATCACCGAGAACTGCGTCAACTGGTATCTTGTAATGAACATGGTCTACAATGACAACATGAACACTGCAAGCATGGTTGGCATGCAGAACGATGAGAACTTCTTCTTCAGTTTGGCGTGCGACTTCATCAACGACCCTGATGCAAAACCCTTCAAGGTTGAGAAGTACTTTCTCGACTAACTAAATAGGAGGACCTGGGCAGTAGCCCAGGTCTTTCTTTATGCTCTAAATTTCTTCAATCCATTACGCTCAAAATATTTTAAGTGTTGATAGGCATCTTTAACATGCTCGGTCAGCTTAAAATCAGTCGTCTCTTTTACCTGCTCCCAGTCAGCCTGGAACCCACCAAAGTACTTTTTTACACTTGGTGCCTGCTCAACTACCCGAATACCCATTTCGGCGCACATGTATTTGATCACGCCAATTACTTCGCATGGGTAGAAGCTGTTCCACGCCAACGACTTTGCCATCTGTGGGTAGAGGTTGAAACGCTCGAGTACTACAATCTGCGGAGCCCACTGGCAAATTAAACTAGCGACTCGTTGATGATCTTTCGGCAACGTGCCGCCAAAGTACTCGTACGCCCCAGGCTGACTACCGTGTACAATCCAGCTCCGAACGCACCAACCAGTACTCTCTCCAGGATCAAAAGCTAGTATGTCTAAATGATTACTCATCAGCTAAAGCCTCCCTTATGTCCTCTGCTTTGTTACGGTTGATTCTACCGACATGTTGATCGAACGAGCCAGTACACTCTAGATAGTAAATGGTAACTGGATTGTCCTGGCCCATTCGTCTCAACCTATCTTCAGCCTGGTTGAGAATCTCAGGTGACCAGTCTCGGTCAATAAAGATCATCAACCTACAGACCTGCTGCAAGCCATCGTAGCCCTGACCCATGGCACCAATCGTACCTGCAAGCACCTGAGCACCTCGTTCAACAAAACAGCGTTTACTCAACTCATTCTGCTCTGCAGATTGTTGCCCAGTAATCTTAACCGCCTCAACCTTATTAGCTGTAAGATACTCAACCAATGCAGATATCGTCTTTTCGAATACAGAAAACACTACGAACTTCTCTTTTGGATTGTTGAGACAGGTCTCTAGGATCCACTCAAACTTCGGACCAGGCTCGTCAGCACCTAAGTACAGACCAGGCCATGATGTTGTCTGCATCAACCGAAGTGTAAGCACAGCACCATTCGGTATAGTCAGCTGCTCTGGTAGCTCATCCAGCAATAGCTGTTTCTCTTTTCGGTAAAGCTCTCGCTGCTTTTTGCTCATCGGCAACTTGATAACTTCGCGAGTCTTACCATGTGCAACCTCAACTGCACTATTGCGAATGCATATAAGGTCCAGCAACTGATTCAGTATCGCTGTATGCCGAGCATCATCAGTCAAGCCTACAATTCGATCTCCCCACGGTGTACGTTGAACCTTACAGAAGTACTCAACAAAAGCATAGTAGCTGTTGCAGGCATAACTCGGATCTAGAAAGTTGAGGATGCTCCATAGATCGTCAACATAGCGTAAGATAGGCGTACCTGTCAACGCAACTCTATGCCGAGCTGGAATAGACTTGACTGCTTTAGTCTGTTGAGAGGAGCGACTCTTTATCTTATGCGCCTCGTCAACAATTAGATAGCTCCACTGAAATGCTCTGAACTTCAATAACGTAGCTTCGTTGCGCAGCTTGTCGTAGTTGACAATCCAGAATCCTGGAGTCACTTTGCATCCATTTTCGTACACATGAGCATCAATGTTCGCCCAGCGCTTCAATTGGTCTTGCCATTGATATCTTATAATCTTGGGTGTCACAATGAGAGCCGTGGGAGCTCCGCTTTGTTGAAGAAGCTTGATTGCTTCTATTGTCTTGCCTAAACCCATGGGATTCGCATTGAGACAATGGGGTAAAGCAAGCATACTCATCACATCATCGACCTGATAGGGTTTCAACTGGTCTGCGTTAAGCTGGTCCATTCGCTGTTGAAGATTGTCTGGTGTACGACGCAGCTCTTTATCGTTGAAGATACCTAAAACGATTCGGTTGACAAGATTGTTCTCCGCGATGACCCAAGGTTCGCCCTTACGCTGTCTCCAGCCAAGCAGCATACTTGGATCTGGCGGATCAAGTACTTTAATGTACTTGTCATTTGTGTACGGTAATATCTTCACATTTTACCTCCAAAAATCTTATGTAGCACCCAGATCTCAATCATAGCATTACTCCTTCGGCTTCGGTAAGCCAGTCTCCATGTCCAGCTTATACATCTCGCCCCACTTATAGCCAATCTCTGCATCAGCTACGAATGGTACAGGACAGTCAGGTACGTACTGCAGTGGCGTAGTTGCCATCAACTCAACGCACTTGTTGCCGATTGTCTTCAGCGCCTCTGGTTTATCCTCAACCTCAATAATAATTGAGTCGTGAACCGTCGCAACAATTTGAGCTCGACCCTTCCAATTCTGTTGCAAGTAATCGTAGATGTTCATCAACGAGAACATTGCAAAGTCGGAAGCTGTACCTTGAATTGGTGTGTTAATATATTCATTCTGGATATGGTTGAGCTCAGAATCTGTCAGCACGAAATGTCTCTCACGTCCGAAAATTGTAACGCAAGGCTCACCTCTCGTGGCCATCTTGCGTCGATTCATAATGTACTCCTTCACCTTAGGCATAGGAGCGAACCACTTGTCAATAATGCTCTGAGCTTCGCGCATGCTCTTCTTGAACTTAGTTGCGATGGATCCAGCACCACGACCGTATGCAATCCCGAAATTGATTGTCTTAGCTAGGTTGCGCAGCTCCTTATCTTTATGCGAACCTTCACCGAACATCATATCGCAGACTGCATCATGCAGGTCCTGACCACTCTGATAAATCTGAATCAAAGCTGGATCTTTACTAAGCATCGCAAGCACTCGAAGCTCGCACTGGCTGTAGTCGAGTTGAAGCAAGCATGTTCCAGGTGATGCTACAATCAGGTTTTTGATCATTTTGTTGCGAGGAATATTCTGCATATTCGGATTCGAGCTGCTCAGCCGACCCGTCTCTGTGCCATGCAGGTTGAATGTGCACCGCACTCGACTATCTCTACACAGCACGTCTCGAATACCGACAACATAGGTGTCGAGATACTTGCTGTACTTTCGTACTGCTAAGATGGATTCCATGAACTCCTTAGCATCGGCATCGTCTTTAGACTCAACCTCTTCCATCAGCATCTGCATAGTCTCTGCATCAGTACCTGGTACAGGATGACCCATAACCTCGCCCAGCATCCACTTCAGCTGCTTAGGAGACTTTGGACTGAACTCCATGTCCGGCTTTACCTTTGCTCCAGTTGCAGCACCATACAGTAGAGGATTCCAGTACTTACCCGCAACCTTGGCCAGACGAGCTCTCGACTCAACAATCAGCTTATCCAGCTCAGCTTCCAGCTCTTCCAGATAGTCCAGATCGATGCGTGCACCTGCAAGTTCAACAGCGCCATAGGCTGTAGAGGCTCTGCACAGCTGATGATAAATGAAGTCAGAGCCCGGTCTCATCAACTCGTTAAAGCATTGATGAAGTCGATATGTTGCGATGCAATCTCGTTGCATATATGGGATCAACGTCTCTGTTGGAATGTAGTCATACATAAACTCCTTCAACGGAACTCTACGCTGCTTACACCAGTTACGTTTCAACTGATCCAGCTCATCGTCCCAGGCAGGGGCCTGTAAGTAAAGTTGACCGAGGTCTTTCAGACCATGAGTGCCTTGCTTCTCGTTGATGCAAGCGAAATGCTGAAGCATAGTGTCCTCATCAACATGAGCATCCAAGTTGCACAGGTACTTAAGTCTGCCACAGTCAAACTTGCCGTTGTGCCAGACATACTTGATGTCAGGTTGACTGAAGACTGTCTGCAATGCTTCCCAGACCTCCGGATTAGGCTGCATTGTAGTCTTAGCACCGACAATCGGAATGTCGTAAATAGCCAGACAATGACTAGGACCATATGCAAAGCCAATGGACAGCAGCATGTTGTCTTCCCATTCAACTCTACGAGTCTCAATATCGCAAGCAAGCCAGCCGTCGTACTGTCGAGCGAGATCAGGAAGCTTCTTCAACACTTCGCAAAGAGTATGGGGCTGCAATCCAGTGACCGAATCCAGTACCAGATCCTTGTCATCCCATCTGTACTTTGGACTTGTAAAGTCCATAGTCTCAAAAGCCTTCACAGCTTCCGAAAAGTGCTCCAGCTGCATCATGTTGGTACGCAGAATGTTGGTCGGAGGTACAAGCAACGTCTTTGTTGACCATACGATCTTGTACCAAGACATAACATCTCTAGTAGCCTTAACATGCCGGTCTTCCGGCATGTTAGGCGCGATCTGTTGAACGATTTTATCCATCAGATAAAACCTCCTTCAAAAATTCTGTCCAAAGAAGTGTAGCATCTGCATGCAGAGATCTGCTCAGCAGCTCAACGCTGCTGCACACCGGAGTATCCTTAGTTACCTCTTGCAAGGACCACGCAAGAATCTCGCCAGAATCGACTTCCGGTATAACCTCGTGGATAACATTACCGATGTGCCGATATTGTCCATCTTGAATACCCTTGAAGAGTCTCTCCTGAGGATCCTTGCCCTTCAACTCTTTGTACAGTTGAATGGGTGCAGGATGCAGATTGTAGCACTTGATGTTATGCTCTTTCAGGTACTCTACATACCACTTAGGCAGGATACGATTATAGCCATGCAGCGTCAGTACGCTATTCGGTCTCAGAATACCGATACTATTCTCTAGAATACTACCGTGTGGACCAAACCAGACTCTCGGCAGTAGCTGTCCGTTGTATCCGAGATTGTTCGTGTAGATAGCATCTGGCTTACGACCAAGTCTTTCTGAGACAGCTTCGATCTCTTTTCCAGTATGCGAGAACATTGCATACCAGGTCTTATTCAGCTCCATTGCAGAACCCCCTAAACGCTTTAATGTTACGCTCAATATGCGCCCACTGATCTGGCGACACATCTTCGTTGATCATGGTGTACAGCTTTCGAGTTTCCTTGTCCTGCAGACCAGAAGGGCCGTACTCGATACCAGCCAGACCATGTACAACTGGATTGCTAGTATCCACAGAATCGATCCAGTGGAATCCTCCACCCTGTTGCAACGCGCAGTAGCAGCTCAAATCCTGAGGCACAGCTACGCCCAGCAGATGGTGCGGCTTGGAGCGATCAATCACACGCTGTTCATCCATCTCAATTAACGTTCTCAACCGACCTGCTGCAAGTCTCAACCAACGTGTAACACCCTTGCATCCAGTCTCATACCAAGAGCAGTCGAAGCTAACGCCGATCTTATCACAGTACGGTGCAATAGCTTTATAGCATCGCACAAAGTCGTCGTAGTTCTTACCTTGCACAACTCCGATTCGCTTACCAGGCAGATCAGGATACTGCTTGATAAAGTTGAAGAAGCGATCGATTGTGGCATCTGCATCTTCCAGGACATCAGGTACGATGTACCAGGTAGGACTTAAAGCGTAGACCCAGTATGCAAACGTGTCTGCTTTGAACGCTTCGCCCAGCTCGAATACGCTGTTGTCCAGAATCACATCACGACCTTTGCGCAACGCCTCCTGGAACAGCTCGTAGTACTGCCGATCCTCTTCAAACAGATGCACGAGAGCATAATCGCCATCTGTCAACTCTTGCACCTGGCGAAAAATGCTCTTAGGAGCTTCATGGTATGTCTTAATCATGGTAAATCCTCCACGGCCGTCCACACGGCTTCATTTCATGGCAAATACCGCCACAGTAGCCGCACATAGGCACAAGCAGCCCAATGTAAGCTTTCTCAGCACGCTCAACTGCATCGCACATTTCTCTAACTACAGCTCGAGCTTCAGCTGTAGCCTGGTTGCACAGACGCTTATTTGCGAGCACCTGAATCTGCTCACCGTTGCAATCAATGATCATGTTAACTGCAGCGTCCTGTCTTGCTGCATTTCGATCGTACTTATCCTGCCGGTCATTACGCTGACTCCGAATGTAAACACCGAAGTCCGCAACATACGGCATGTCGTGCACGTGCGTGCGCAACTCACAAGCTACCCAATACGGCACATCCTCAATCAGGAAAGACCAGCGCAGATATCGGATAGGACTGTGCCGAGCTCTCAGGATAGCGTGCCGCCACTCTGTTGAGGGAACTACGCCTTCAGTGTAACCCACTGTCGTCCGAGCTCTACGATTGACCTCTTTCCAGTCTTCATCAGTTGGAGCTTTCAGCAGTGTTACACGAGTGCCAACTTTAGCTTCAATCATTTCGAGACCTCCTGCCTGTCCAGGTACGCGATCAGTCGATTGAGATACCACTGAGCTTTCTTCAAGTCTTCGAGGCCATTCTTACCACGCTCTCGCGTGATATACTTCAGAACTTGTCCCTTAGCGTACCCCCGATACTCTTCAGGCGTAAGCTGATCTTCCATGATGCGAATGACTTCAATCTTACCACGGGTGTAGTGACTCGGATGATTTACATTATCATTTACCATAACGATCCTCCAGTTTCTTCACATTGTATTTGTACAGATCTTCCAACGTATAGCCTCGACATGCTGCTGCAGCTGTAAGATACCACAGCACATCGCCCAGCTCTTCCAGCCAATGATCCGGATCTTGCGGTATCTGCTTCCACAGCTCACGCGTCGCAAGACCCGCAACCTCGCCAGCTTCCTCAGCCAAACCCAAGCAAGCAAAGTTAAGCAGCTTCGGTTCCAGACCAGGATGCAGCTTAGCATCCTCGAACTCGAGCAAATGCTTCAACCGAGGCGCTTGCTCCAATGAGTTGCGCACATAAGTATCAATTTTCTGCGTTTGCATTCTCTTTTCGCTCCTTCAAGTATTCTTTCAGCTCAGCTGTAGCACGCCAAGCATTTGTACCACTAGCAGTGACTACACCGCCAGCCAGCAGCTCTTTGTAGATATCATACATAAAGTATCTATCCACTTCCAGGATCTCTCTAGCTGCCTTAAGGCTAATAGTGCCAGCAGCGATAAAGTTCTCGAGTTTAGGGTACCGAGTCAACCACTTTTCAGCAACTGCTTTATCCATTACAACACCTCCAGCAGTTATAGATCCATTTGTTTTGCAACTTCCATCAACAGCTTATCCGGAATGTAGCTTGCAGAAGGTCCAGGTCTCAACAATCCTCGTGTGATCAAGTCGGACATGATCTTAGAACTCTCGTCCTTACTCATACCTAAGATCTCTTGGAACTGGAATCCCTTGAAACTCGATGCAGTCAGCAGAGCCTTTATAGCAGGGTTGACTGCAATCAACGTCCGAATAAACTGCATATTGTCTGCTCGCTTAGCCTGAGCTCTTTTGAACTCTCGAATGTAATCGCCATATGCCATTGAGGGCTTGTTGAGTGTTACCTCCAAGAATTCTTCAGCCCAGCGAACATACCGAGCATCAACTTGCAACCAGCCTGTCACAGGATCGTACGAGCCACTCGCAATAGCAAAGGCGCATGCAAGTCTGAGTAACTTCTCATGCACTGCAACACCTACGATCAACGAGCCACCACCAAGCTTTGCATTCAGGTCCTTAGCACAAGCTCTAACCTCTGCTTTAGCCTCGGATGTAATCTTGATGTCGTCAGCCTCAATACTCCACGCTAAGCTAAACAACGCTCTCCATGGACCAACCTGTACAGGAGTATCGTAATCGAAATCGCCCAGCACATCAACGTCCTCACGTGCAGCTGAAATCACAAGATCGAATCGAGCCTGGTCCTCCATAACTGGAATGAACTCTTGGAATGCTCCAAAGCCCTTCCAGTAGAAGTCAGACAAGTTGCGACCGTTGCGCGGGTTGCTGAACCACAGCAGACGTGTTCGAGCTCTAGCTTCGCCTTTGACAATCTTGTTGAGAGTGACGGCACCACTCGATCTTGTTGAGGAGAGATCCTTGATGTCCTCAACCTCTAGGCCGGAGGCCTCGTCAATCATCAACAGACCGCGATCGTTCATTGGTATTGCGCCCCAAGTTACAACCCAGCTATCGCCGAATCGTTGAACACCACCAATGACACCTGTGCGCCGAGCATTCTCACCGTTGATATAACCACCCATGCCCAACACTTTAACAAAGCGTTGAGCCATCTGAGACTTGCCAGTACGAGTATCGCCAATGCACATCGTATCTAGCCAGCCTTTGATAACACCACTCTGCCAGGGTATCTCAGTTACGGAGCAGTACGTCAGAAGAATAGCACCGAACAGATCAGGTCTACCTTCAATGCCTAAAGAAGGCATCCACTCTTCGTAGTACGTATTGATCAGATCCATCGCAGAATGAGCTTTAGCGCCAACCTGTCTGAATCGAGCAATCAACTCAGGTTCAATGTTAGGTTGAACAGCTGTCACACACTCCGCATCTCGAATCAAGTAGTAGTTTTGTTGAGTAGTGGGATCAGTGACTCTGCAAGCCTCGAAGTCGTACTTCATAGTAGCGTTCAATCTGTAGTCAGTGTACAGATAAACACCATATCGATTCTCGAATGAAGCTTCCTCAAGACCATCAATGAAGCTTGCACTTTCCTGGAAGATCAGTTTCTGACAGTTGATGAGATCGACTGCTTCAGCATGTACTGATTTACAGCCAAAAACCTGGCGAGCATAGCTGTCTTGCGCCGAGTCAGGCGAGTTCATAAAGCGCAAAAGTTGACGAGGATCTACATCGATTGTCTGAGTCAGGTCGTCATTCGCAGGCGTAAAAGCTAGCGGACATGGCTTACTGCAGTTTGCATTGCCGCACACACATCTTAACTTTACAGGCACTGTGTAGATTTTAGGCTCAACACCTACTACACTCATGCCTCTCAACTTCATCCACGAGTTCAGATGCTCTGTAAACTCACTGCGAACAAGAGACACATCTTGAGCCTCTGTCGCAGCTTTAAGCTTCTCATACTCGAGATATGTTGAAGCATACTGCCATACATCCACAGCTGTGCCTGTAAGTTGACACGACGTATAGTAGTCAACAAAATCTTTCTGCGGAAGTCTAATAATACGGATACTAGCAGCAATCGGCTTCAAGAGCTGAATGTACGTGTTTACGGACCGCTGACCAACTGTATCAGCATCCAGCATAAGCACAACATCTTTGCCGCTGAATAAGCTAATCTCATCCGATGGAATTGAGCTACCGCCGGTACCAGTTACAGCGTTTAAGCCCTGCGACCTAGCCGCAGCACAATCCTTCTCGCCCTCAACAACTACAATCTCAGACTTGTCAAACGCTATATAAGGCCAATAGCGTCTCTGTCCAAGACCTCGAACATTCAAGCACTTTGGCTCTTTCGTTTCGGCAATTCTACGTTGAGGAGGCAGATACCGACGAAGATTGACCCAGTAACCACGTCTAGACTTGACTGGGAAGATAACTCTGAAGTCGTCTAGCCCTAGCTTCAACTCCTCTATTGTTTGCTGAGTAATGCCAAAACTTTGCAGAATAGCCAAGTCCTTCGGACTCTTGAGCAACTGTTGATGATACTTCTCAACTTGCTGCTCTGTTGGAAATGGCAAGATGCCCTTAGTCTCCCAGTACTCAAATGCGTACTTGCCAATCTTTGGCTCCACATCGAAGTACTCTGCTAAGAACTCCTTCTCCGAACCACCCTTATTACACCCATGGCAGTACCACTCGTGTGTAGTCGTATTGACTGTAAATGAGGGCGTTTTGTCTGGATGGAAGGGGCAGTTAGCGTATAGCTGATCACCTTGTGCAGATGAAAAAGCTATAAACTCATCGTAAATAAGGGCCAATGTATCCCTCCTCTGCTAATTGGAGCGACGAGTTACCTCGCCGCTCCATGTAGTATCAAGCCGGCATAACCTTCTTGATTCTGTTGACGATATCGCTGTTGTAGGTCTCCTGAACGACCTTGGCCTTGACCTGCATGCCAAGCAGCTCGCTGACATCCATCTCGACCAGCTCGCTGGTGTCAACGCCCAGAGCATCGAACAGCTCCTTGACCTTCCACAGGCACTTGTCGATCAGAACGTAGTTGTCCCACAGCTTACGCTTGCCTTCGACGCCATTGACGTCGTACTCAACCTTCAGCATGGGGTTGCCGGTGCTGCTCGTGGTCTCTTCGATCTTGGCGATGGTCAGATCATACACGCCTTCATCAAGAGGCTCGCGGGACGGGACGCTGGAAAAATCGAGGTTCAACATAAAGTACCTTCCCAGGGTAGGCTATTATCGTTGCCATCCTGTACCGACTTCATCTCGGGTGGATGATAAATTCTGCTCTTTCGAGCTGGCAGAGCTAGCTGGACTCGAACCAGCGATGCGAGAGTCAAAGTCTCGTGCCTTAACCGCTTGGCTATAGCTCTATATACTCCCGGTTTGCACGGTTACCCTACTTATTTATACTCCGTTAGTGACTCCCTTTAGAGTTTGGTATTACCAGACGAAATTGAACTTAGTCAACTCTCCGTTGTCGATGATAATGTCCTGTGCAGTCATGCTTCTATTGACAACAGCTACGAAGTACACCCAGGTTGCGATCTCGCCTGGAGTTGCCCACTTGCCGAGCATCGTCTCGTTCAACACCTCTCGGTACAGCTCTGGGTCCCGCATAATATGACCGTTCGAGCAGGTCTTTACACCACCGGGTGAAATGCTGTTACACGTAGCACCGTACTTAGCAACCTCAGCAGCTGTCCATTTAGTGTACGCAAGCACACCACCCTTAGCAGCTGCATATCGCGGAAACTCAGCACCGTTGTGTGCACTAGTTGAAGCGATATTGACAATGGCTTTGATGTTAGGCTGCAGTCCATACTTTTCAGTACACGCGATTACAGTCTCGAGATTAGCTTCGATGTTGTCAACGTCCTGGTCCCAGCTTCCAGCATTGTTGATTAGATACTCCACAGCACCAATATCAGGCAGTGCAGACGCATCTGCAGCATTCACAATGTGGTGTCTGTACTGGTAATTGTAACCTTCGATCGTGCTAGGCAGCAGATCGATGCCATGCACCATGTTGCCCTGCTTCAGAAAGAGCTCAGCAACCTTCTTGCCGATACCTCGAGACGTGCCAGTAATAACTACGCTCACTTCTCTACCTCCTCTAGATACGCCTGTCCAACATGCTCGTCTTCCCACTGCTTACTGACCTTGTATCCAATCGGACTAAAGATCATCTCGCAGAGCAGCTCCATAATACAACCTGTGAACGAGCACGTCACAACTTGCAGCATAGACCAGCCAAAGAAGACATGACTTACGACCAACGCGAATACAAAGTTGTCCACGAACTGAGCAATCATAGTAGACAGCCAGGACCGAAGAGCAAAGCTACCGAAGCCCTTCTGCGTACTCGCTCGACCAATGAGTGCGTTGATAACTGCATTCACTACAGACGAAGTTAAGAACGCTAGCGTACTACCAGCCAGCACATACCATGTACCGCCAATAGTGTTGTCCAGAGCCTGATTGACCTCGACCATTCCGAAATCGTAGAACGCACCCCAGTTGCCAGGAATGAACTTCACAGCCAGCATGACACCAGCTACCAGTAGATTACACGCTGCTGCAAATGCTGAAATTTGAATAGCAGCTTTAGCGCCGAAACGCTTTGTAATCATGTCCATTACCAGGAAGCTCAGCCACGACACTGTAAAGCCGCAGTCGAGAGCTAGCCAGTTTAGACCTGTGTCGATTTCCTTGTTTGCCAGTAAGTTCATCAGAACAACTGACACAACAAAGAGAGCAACTACAGCACTCGGAACACTTCTCATCAACAGTTTGAACTTTTTCATGGATAATACCTCCAGTTTTATATTTATAACCTGGTTCTCTGGCACAGGTTATATTTAGTTTTTAGAGAACAGCTGCTTAGCTGTCGGATTCTTGATGTCAACACCAACACCAAGACGAGTCTTGCCGGGCCACTTACCTTTCGACTTCGTTGTTGCACAGTACTGACCTTGAAGATCGGTGTACGTATGCACAACCACGTCAAAGTAAGCAGGCATTTCTTGAACCATCTTACCATGGATAGCAGGGCCGCCGTAGATAACGCCGCTGATCTCGTCCTTGTCCAACTTCTCCTGCATAGTAAACACTTGATTTACCTTACAGGCACGCAGCTGCTGGACTGCAAGTTTATTCAGATCTGTCATCATACCCCAGTGTTGAATCTGAATATTCTTTCTGAAGTTGAGACCTGATCCCTTCATCTCAGCGTCCTTGCTTCTCAACTCCTCCAGCATGTACCACTGAATCTCAGACCAGGTGTCCCAGAGTACCCAATCGAATGGTTGAGTAATCGGTACCCCGAACTTCTGCGACCACTTCTTGGGGTCATTAGCCTCGACCAGCTTGTACGCTTCGTTCAGATCTTGGAACTTAGTGAAGTCCACAACAGTGATGTTGTCAGTGTAGTGCGCTTTCAGCAAGTCCGGAGCATTACGAAGCGTCTTGATGCCCTGGTCAATGTCGATGATCAGCGTACGTCCAAGCTCGCCTACTGTACCCATCAAATGAGTCTTGCCGGTACCACTTGCTCCGTACACCAGAGCAAATGTCGGATCAGTGTCGGGCTTCTTCAAATCAATAATCTGCATCTAATTACCTCCTCGAGATATCTATATTATAGATGCTTCAGCAGCAGAAATCAAGTGCACTGATATAAAAATTTCAGTTTCTTTTATATGGTACACTTAATTTCAAACTGCTATGTCGCTTAGAATTGACCACCAGCATCCTTATACTGCTTCAGCAAAGCAGCAAAACTGGGACTCTTCTCGGCAATTAGATCATAGGTGACCATAGACTCCAAACGCTTCTTCTCAGCATCGAGCTGCTTCTTCAACATTGCTAGGGACTTCTTACGCTCAACTTCAGCGATATACGAGGCCAAGTTGACCATACAGACCACCGGAGCGATCGAGTCCAGATCAAACGAGGACGTTGCGTTGATAGTAGAAATCTGAGCCAGCTGATAACCTGTCTTACAGTGCACCAACACAGTATCACCGGCCGCAACCTTACCAACCAGATCGTCCGGCAGTCTGTAGATGTACCGCTTCATGCGAGTAGGATCGCAGTGATCGTATTCATCCCACTTAACTGCTGTATAATCATTGCTCTGTCTCCAACTAAAGACACACTCAACTAAGTTAGTTGAAGGGAATTGAATATTAACCATGCTTTGCCTCCATTCCTGCGCACTTTGCCATCTGATCTCGCAGCTTTGTTGCCACCTGAGCAATAAACTGGCTATTTGTCAGCTTGCCCTTGCTGGCACTCATAACGTTGCCAAAATACTCACCTACGACCTCTGGGTCCGTATGATCATGCATAGCTTCGATCGCATGCCGCATAGCACGCTCAACACTAGATGCTGTCGCATCGTACGATATGCGTTTTGCAACCTCTGGATACAACCTCTTGGTGATACCCTTGTACATATAGCTAGGATCTCTGAGCGTCAGCTCGATCGCAATTGTCAGAGCCTCAAAACCAAGCAGGTTTGCTGGCACACCTAAGTGCAGCAGTGTCTCATGAATTATCTGTGTCACTCTAATAACTCCTTTCTCCATACATAAATACGATTGTTAAACCTACGAGCTACACATACAGGTAGCTTGCATTTGATAGAAATCTTTCGCAGTGATGTCGCTAGACAATCGATGCTCTTCTCATAGCTATGCAGCTCCAAGCACACAATGTCTATCTCCGAATCGCAGAAGTCCAACAAAAACTTTTGAAGAGCATCTCGAGATCCATTGCCGATAGTATCTACACGCAAGGCTTGTGCGCAGTACGATGGTTTTATACAAATCATCACTCGGCGCTCCTCTCCGTCTTCTCCTCCAAGTGATCTTCAGTACGCTCAACAAACTCCTCGCTGAACTCATGCAGAATCTTTTCTCTGTCCAGATTCTCGTACATGTAGGTTGAGCAGATTGTCTTGAACGAACACATGCTGCAACCCATGTAGCTGGGCTTCGGAGCCGCATACGAGTTGCTATCAACCATATGCTTGCACTCTTTGCAATCGTTGAAGAAAGCAAGCATGAAGTTGTCCAGGTCTTCATCGCTGTACGTGCACAGCGTTCTATGGTACTGGAACTGGCGAAGCAGCTTCTTGACTTCGTTGAGATACACGCCACCCAGCTCGTACTGCGTACCATGCTTCTGGTTGTACTCCTTAACGAACACCTGCAACGCCCAGGTATAGACTCGAGGCTGCTCATCAAGCCACAGATAGGACTCGTCTCTGAAGTTCTTACAGGTCTTATGCTCGAAGCCGTAGATCTTACCTTCCTCTTTGTCCAGCACAATCATATCGATTGAGCCGCAGATCGTTAAGCTAGGCTCCATAACCGGATTGCCATTTGCATCGTAGACACGCTCTCCAGTCTTCGGATCTGTTGAGGGGATTAGAGGAAACAGATACTCACCGAAGCTTGTTGTCGGTATGATGTTGAAGTGGTGCTCAATGTCCAACACAGTGAACCGTTCCAGATCATCTGGCAGCACATTCTTGTAGTAGCCAGGGACCATAGCAAGCAGAGCTGCATCGGTGTCAGACTGCATCTCACGACGCACCATCTCCATGACCTTATCCAGAGGCACATCCAGGTACAGCTGCGCTAATGCCTCATGGAAAATCGTACCGAACGCAAATGCAGGTGGTGTGATCATCGGTCTCAGGTGGAACTTATTTCTCGAGGTAAGCTGCCACTGACGCTTGCACGCCTTGAATGTTTTGATTTCAGATACATCAACTTTCAACGAACTGTACCTCCTTCATTGCACCTTTCATCCAGACACTAAACGCATCCATGCACTCAGGGCATAGATCCTGCCAGCCGCCATACTGACTGGTACCGTCGATGCCGCCACGATAATCGGCGTATGCAATCGCTACCACATTGGGCTTATTCTTAGAAATCTGGAAGTATGCACGACACCGATCACATCTTTTCGCCATTGCCATTCTCGTTATCCTCCTTCTTCATTTCTCGATATTGATGCAGCAGCTCATCGGGATCACCGAACGCTATGCCCGCTTCTTCGCTCTGAGCAGTACACTGATCAAACGCACCCGCAGACCTTACAGCCAAGAAAATCGCCAAGTCGCGATTATCCATCTTAAGCAGTCTACAAGCAGCGTCAAGCGCCTGATATCGATCGACTTTGCTAACATCAGACAAGTTAGCCTCGCATCTCAAAGCACCTTCTCTGCCCGTGGACTCAATGTGTATGAAACCTTTCATACTCTGAAAAACTCCCTTCTACAAGTATTGCAAAAAAACTTGTTGTACTGTTGATCTACCAGCTCGATTGTATTATAGCTCCTACAGTACACGCATCGCGTCTGCTCATGATGCTCATCGAGCACGTATGAGTTTGTTGCTGAGACTCCCTCCAAGCACGGAGTGCATATGCGAATCAGTTGATGGGTTTCAGAATCGCGCTCTCGATTCATTAACTGCTCTGGCACCCACTTTCTGCACCCCGGGCACCAGCAATATCCCTCCACGTAACTACCACCTCCTTCAGTTTAAAATAAATGCTACACTACCTGGCTTCAAAAGAGCCCCGAACCAGCGGAAGTCAAAACCAGTTCGGGGCTCCTACTATGAGCAACGCTCACAATGGCACAGCCGGGAGCCGTGCCTGGAGCGATTACTCGGCAGCCTTAGCCGCAGCAGCATCAGCCTTGCGCTGAGCTTCATCGGCAAGCTCCTGGGCATACGTGCCGTTGAAACGATCCTCGACAGCCTTTGCCAGACCAGCAGGCGCAACGCCCTTCATGTTCAGCATGCCGTTCGAGATGACCTTGATGTCGTTGCCCTTGAAGATGGGCTCGGTGCCTTCCAGCAGAGCCTCAGCCAGAGGACGCAGGACCGTATGAGACAGAGTCTGCATCACGATGGCATAGACCTCAACGTCGCCCTTCAGGCAGATCATCTGATGGTTCTCCATCTCGTAGCTCGGATAGCGTCTCTGAGCGATCATCTGGCCATCGACTTCGATCTTCGCACCGTAACCGCCACCAGCAGTCTTGCGACGACCGTCGTTCTCTTTCAGCTGAGCATCGATCTTGATAGCAGCATCGACAACGTCTTCCAGAGTAGCCAGACCCTTGTCAGCATCCAGACGACGGCTGATGAAACGCTCGATTGCGTCCCAGTTGAAGACCTTGGCGTCATACACAACGCCCTCTTTCGGCTGCTTCGCAACCGAGTACAGACGGACCGGATTCAGATCGAATACACCGGCAAACGCCTTGAGGGAAGGCTGCACGCCTTTGATTTCCATAATCTGTTCAATGTTGTTCATAGTAAACCTCCAAATTTGTTTTGTATTAGTTCTTATCTACATTATTATTATAGCTGCTTTGCTCGAGAAAATCAAGTCTTTTGTTGAGATTTTTGAAAATTGTTTGAACTGAAATAAAGCCGACTAGTTCTGTTGAGGGGTGTGTACTGAATTCGGAACCCAGAGTTTATTGCTCTGTTTCAGCCTCAGGTAGACAGCTTGCACTTGAGCTTCGCTCATAGCTCTCACTTTCTGCTGCCATTTCTCAGCACCTCCGTACTGGCACATCAAAATCCAACGCATTTCATTAGTGCTCATCACGCCTCTCCTCCTTCAACCATCTGTACAGGCACGCTTCACAACAAGAGCAGTCCAGCTCAGCATCCCACTTGTGATCGCACTCTGCCGGGTCGGGACTCGTACAGTATTGCTTAATGAGACCACCCAATAAAGCCTTTGCTAATGACCTGTCGTCCAGTGCCCGGACATAGTCTATGTTCAATGTTTTCATTTATGCCACCTTCCATTTTTCTTCAACCACTTAGCGTGGTTCATTCTCTGCTTCGTACCTACTGTTGGGGATATGCTAGGGTTTAGCGCTCCGCAATTAACTCGAGCTGCATACTCAGCATGCTTCTCACGCTCGTAGGCTTTGTATGCATCACACTCGCCGTGACAGATTGCGGATCTGTTGACACAGTCTCTAGTGCACGGACACTTTAGCTGAAGGTCAGTCATGCTCGTCCTTGCTCCATCCAAGGTGACTACCGATGTAGAACTTGAAAGGTCCAAAGCGAGGGTACTCCAGCTTAGACCAGTCGAACCGAGGTAGCGGCTGATCTGCTGACTGCTCTGGAGCTCGAGCCTGCTCCGAACGCTGCCAGATGTTGAACAGGTTTGTTGACCTGACGAGATTGACCAGGCTAGGCTTGGCATACAGGCTCGGATCTTTCGGAATGAGGTACAGGTCCAAGCCACCATAAGGTGCATCCTTGTCTAGGCCGACTGCTTCACTCAGCACCAGCGTACCGAGCGTGTTCTGTTGAATAAATTGACTCAGTTGGTACAGAGCCTGTCTGTACTGATTCAGATAGACCTGAAGCTCAACAACTTCTGCTTCCTCACGCAGCTGTTGAAGAAGCTCGTCCTCTTTGGCCACGACCCTGGCATCAGACTGTGCTTCGTTGGGCTTAATTTCGTTACTCATTTAGGCGTACCTACTTTCTTCATTCGTTTTTTGAGTTGATAACTTCTGTCCGGCAAGCAGAACGGACACAAGCCTGATTGAGGCCAGTACAGGACCTCCAGCCTGCCGGTTTCAGGATCTGCAATCGGCTTTCCCTTTGCGTTGAGCTTTAGCTGCATCGAATAGTCCATTGCATTGAGGTTGGTGCCGCCTCGAGCTTGTGCTTCTCGAATGTACGTGTTCATTCTCGCTGAGACAGTTGAGCCGATGACCTGTGACAGCTGTCGGTAGCTAGTGTACACATTCAGCACCGCGCACTGGGTTGCGAAGTATGGGCTTGCTGCTGACACTAGCCTCTGGCCCGCTACACTGGGCTGCATTGTAACAATGCCAAGGGAGTCCAGCTCCCGCTTCCAGAGCCACAGGCGCACAAAGCAGTCATGCAAGCATCGGTGCGCACAGAGCTTAGTGCAGGTGCAGCAACACCTTCGAGCTCGATTGCACCCAGCTACTCGATATAGCAATGGCGAGCCAGCTTCACCCGGCTCCAGCTCACGTCTGGGCGGCTCAAAGCGTTGTGCATTGCGAGGGCTTGCGAACCAGCTTGCATCGCCTTGAGCTGAGTCGAGCACAGTTGCCAGCGGGATCAGTTGAGAGGGTTTCGGTTGAGCCTGGCCCGGAAGTTGGGCATCAGGTACTCCTGTGCTTGACAGGGTCTGTAGGTTGAGGATGAGTTGATCCAGCTGCTGGCATTGCTGTTGGACTGCTGTTTGGTTTAGGATCGGATGGGTCACTTTGCAGTACATTTAAGGTTTAACCTCCCTTCTAAAGTAGTAAACTAATTTTTGTAACCAAAAAAACCACACTCTCTGGCGCGAAAATATGGGGCTCTAGAACCATGTGTTTGACTGACCAATTGTTTTTACTGATTTCACTGAAACTTTCACGATTTCATTCAGTCAG
>ULUH01025208.1_pt1 | contig 19997 bp, 21 predicted proteins | sample 1958241 | NCBI WGS metagenome assembly ULUH01 (sample SAMEA4835753, study PRJEB28245) | human gut metagenome | biome: gut microbiome; material: fecal sample | place: Denmark | collected 2008 | reverse complement strand
TACTTGCCATAGTCATTCTTCAACATTGGCTGAGCATTCTCACGCAACGTATCACTATCTATCCAACCTTGGCGATAAGCAATACCTTCCAAGCAAGCTACCTTCAAGCCCTGGCGCTTCTCTAAGACTTCGATAAAGGTAGATGCCTCCGAAAGAGAATCATGAGTTCCGGTATCAAGCCAGGCGAATCCTCTTGCCATGGTCTGTACCTTCAGCTGCTTATCCTTCAGAAACTCCTGGTTTATTGTAGTGATTTCCAACTCACCACGAGCAGATGGTTTGATATGCTTAGCTACTTCCACCACCTTGTTAGGATAGAAGTATAAGCCTACCACAGCATAGTTGCTCTTTGGATGCTCAGGTTTCTCTTCAATGCTGAGGCAATTGCCTTGCTCATCAAACTCTGCCACACCATATCGCTCAGGATCACTTACACGATAACCAAATACAGTCGCTTTGTTATTCTGCTCTGCATCTACTACAGCCTGATGCAGCATTTGGTTTAATCCTGCACCATAGAAGATATTATCGCCTAAGACGAGGCAAGCAGAATCATTACCGATGAACTTCTCACCGATTATGAAGGCCTGTGCCAAGCCATCTGGTGAAGGCTGTTCAGCATACTCAAATTTCACACCCAGTTGGCTACCATCGCCTAAGAGTCGCTTGAAACCAGGTAAGTCGAATGGTGTTGAGATAATCAGAATCTCACGGATACCAGCCAACATCAATACCGAGATAGGATAATATATCATCGGTTTATCAAAGATAGGTATCAGCTGCTTGCTGATACCCTTTGTGATAGGGTACAAACGAGTACCGCTACCACCTGCTAATACGATACCTTTCATGTTTTAAATCTTTTAAAATCATTATTGGATTCTATTATTTGGCCTTCATCATTATAATCATAGGTCGAATAGTTGCATGCAACAACCCAATCAATCTATAAGAAATAAAATCTGGAAGAGAAAATAAAATTCGAATAATCTTATGTTCCATCTTATTAAACTTAGCGATACCTTTAGGTTTGTTTGCCCAAGGACTTATTGCCTGATAGTTATCAAATTCTGATGCCCAAGGATGCTTAGATTCTTTACACCATGGTCTGATATTTAGCATGCAAGTTGTATAATGTATAATGATAGGATTTTGTTGTGCATATTCAACTTCCTCTTTAGAATAATATGCACTAGGACAGCGATACTGAAGAATTTGATTATAAGTATAGGCACACATCTGAGTCATTACATCATATTCAGGAGGCATGATACCAAACTTACCTTTGAACATACCATTCAGGATATCCTGATCTGCATAACTAATCAACCCTTGATGCGTATCAACAAAATGAGACATCATTTGTCGAACATCCAACTGACGCATCCTATCCAAATCCATAAGCAATACACCTGCATTTACATAACTATCTTCTTTACAGATGCCAATTTTCTTCTTATATTGCTTACTAACGCAATCTTTCACTGCAGAAACAGCATAACCTTGAGTATCGAAGTTATCTAGCTTAGCAATGCTACCTTTTACTATAATATCACAATCTAAATAGAGAATCTTATGAATTTCAGTAGGCATAAGTTCTCCGCTGAACATTCTGGTAAATGCACTTTTAGGCCATCTGTTGCTAGTCAAACTCTTAGGAATGTTTAAGTCGGGTACATCTATAAAAGAACAAGTTCTTCCATAACCTTTAGCTATCCCAGACAAAACATTTTTGTTGTCTTCACTCACATGATCACCAAGTAAGTAAACATCCAGATCTTTCATCTCTTTATTATTCTCAAAGAGAGAAATCATAGAGATACCCATAATCCAGACAAAGTTGTCATCACAAGTATAAACTACAGTCATAATATAAACATTTAATTCTGTCTCAACTCAGTTAACTCACTCATCATATCCTGAAAGTTTTTCCATTGCAAATCTTTATCTGCAAAGATCAAGTCCACATTCTCCGTTATTGGCCATTTGATACCAACATCAGGATCATTCCACAAGAAACCAATTTCGTCTCCTGGTGTATAATGCGTTGTTACCTTCATATATACCATAGCATCTTCTAATGTTAAAAAGCCATGAGCTACACCTGCAGGAATATAGATTTGCTTATGGTTCTCACCTGACAAGATTTCTCCATACCACATTCCATAAGAAGGAGAACCGGCACGACAATCAACTACGACATCATAAATTTTCCCTTGAAGACATGAAACAATTTTCGCCTGAGGATATTTTATCTGTGTATGAACACCACGCAAAACTCCTTTTACTGATGTAGAAATATTATCTTGAACAAAGACATCAGAAATATTGGTTTGCTTTAACTCATGTTCATTCCAAATTTCCATAAAGGAACCCCGATTGTCACCAAAGACCTTAGGACAAAGAACACGAACATCAATTATTTTGGTCTCTTGTATTTTCATTTTAGAATAATCCTTTTTCTTTGTTATATTCTACGCATCTACGAATTCCTTCTTCCATTGTTACGCTACTCACAAATCCAATATCACGCTTATTCGCAGTAAAATCATAAATTCTATCAGTAGTAGCTGCTATAACGTTTCTTCTGGTAACAGGCGATTTCTTACCCATCAATCCAAATACTCTTTCTATCAAGTATGCTAAAGAAGCCATAGCCCAACGTGGAATCGGTATCATAAGAACTTTTGTGTTCATCAATTTAGCAACAAGATTTACGCTTTCATAAAAACCTATCGGCTTTTCTGTTGCACAATTGTAAATCTCACCAATTCTTCCTTTCTCGGTAAGAAGAGCCAAAGTAGTAATCAGATCATCTATGTAACAATGACTCACCATCGTATCTCTGATACCAACTTTCGGAAAGAACCCTTTTTTACACATTTTGATGATACTCTGATATGAATCCTCCCCACCTATACCATAAACCTTTGCTGGCCTAATAATGATAGCAGGGAATTTCTCGTTCTTTACTTTATCAAGAACAAGGATTTCGCCTTCTCTCTTAGACACCTGATATGGCAAATATGGTTCACATTTACTATGTCCAGTTATAGGCATCTTTTGAACAATGCCCATTACTGCAATTGAACTCACTTGGACGAAGCGTTTTACCTTAGCTCGTTGAGCTTCTTCGACTATATTTCGAAGACCTTCAACATTTACTTTACGAAATCTCTTAAACTGATAATCAGAAGGAAGTTCATTTCCTGAAAGACCTACCAATTGATAGACCATATCAATACCATCACAACAACCAGTTAACGATTTTTTATCAGTAATATCACCTATAATAACATGGCAATTATCAGGTAATTTCGCTTTTGCCTTCTCCAAATTACGACAAAGAGCAAATATTTCATGCCCTTTAGTTTGTAAAATATCCACAAGTTTCATACCAATAAAACCTGTGGCTCCAGTAATTAAAATCTTCATTGCTTATTTAATTTTATCCTACTTTACAATAATGTATAGTTGTTTTTCTATATATACCACAAACTTCTAAACAAATTGTTGCGTGTAATTATTATTGTTTATCCTCTCCAAATATCAATTGTATCCATAAAATCTTTATTTTTCCACTTCATGCACTTCTTTCATCTATAATTTGCAGAACTTCGTATGACAAACAATGAAAACAAGAAGTCTATAAGCTTATTCTGCAATGCTAAAAGAATATAAACATTCTCATTAGCGTCCAATAAAAAATCGGGCACTAATGATAGAACAGAATAACAAATCATTTGATTGCTTCACAAAACTTGTCCATATATTCAGAAGAATCAAAATTCTTTCTTACTCTTTCTATACCCTTGTTGCGTAAAGTTTGATAAAGGTCTCTGTCTTCTAAAAGCAAATCAATACTTGAAGCAATTTCTCGGGATAAGTTTTCATTTCGTTCCAAGACTATACCAGCATCAGCCACATATTCTGGGATACCACCAGACTTAGTGGCAATAACAGGAGTTCCACAAGCCATGGCTTCTACCATTGTCAATCCAGCAGGCTCTTCCCACATAGAAGGCAAAACTGCAATATCTGCAAGATTATATAACTCTGGTAATTTATCATGCTCGACATATCCTGTAAAATGAATTCTTCCTTGATATTTTTCTCCTAACTTTATTAGTTTATCTGCATAAGGAGATTTTTCCTGAAGAGCCATAGCCATATCACCTACAACCAATAGTTCCACATGATTATGCTTGATATAATCGAATGCCTCCAAAACCTTATCAATTCCCTTTTCCCAGGTTATTCGTCCAGCAAAAAGCAAAACTCGACTATCAACATCAATGCCATAGTCGGTCTTATTTACTTTCAACTTTTCCCGTTCTATGGGTCTAAACAAGGATGTATCAATACAATTGAACAATATTTTTGTACGTTCTAGAGAGACAGGTCCAATAGGACTATCTTCACTCATAATATCATTCACCATATACTGACTGATACAAAGAAACTTTGTACACTTATTCAAAGCATCCATACACTTAGCATTAGTTCGAGGAAGATTGTGGAGATGATGGAAATATTTGCCATTATACCCACTCCATTTTATCATCCAAACCTGTGGGATATTATGCTCTAAGACTACGGCGTCAAAATTTAGCTTTTTGATTATACGAGAAGATTTAAAAGTATAATATAGTAATGATACCAGACTTTTAAATGAAGTAGCCTTTAGATTGGTGAATTTGGAAACCATGGCAAAAAGTATTTTATCCATCAACTTAACAATCCAAGGTACTTTTATCCAAATGAAATGAACATTAGGATACTTCTTAGATAACTCAAAAGCTTTTTTGTCAAAATATGACACAAGCGTCATATCAACAAGCTGCTTCCTATTATTTCCCTCAACTAACAGTTCAACAAGAGTTGATACTGCACCACCTTTCGAAGCAGGTACTGGATAACAGCCGTTACTATCAGCTACAAATAATGCTATACTCTTCATCATATTAAAAGATTGTCCCATCATGACGAACTTCACCGTATTTTGAAAAATCGAAAAGATACTCTTTAAGATTTTCCTCTATATACTTTACGTCCTCTGACATCTCTGGATACATCTTATATAATTGGGTATTATTAATGGATTTTGCAGGATTAAGATACTTCTTAGGATAAGTATGATTTTTTAAACCACAAAATGCAATAATTCTATCCTTCGTTTCCTCATAATTATAGATTAAGTCTTCAAAATTTACAAATAGTTTTGATTCATCATCTATTCTTTTTTGATTCATTCGAATACGACGATACTGTTCTACGAATAATTTCACATTATCGATAGGAAGGAAACGGCATTCATCAACTAATACCTTATGATAGAACGCATATAAATCTCTTGGATCTCTATCTACAATAATAGCCTTCGGTTCATCAAAGAAAGGAAAACTATGCTCTGGTGCATTACCTTCAAAAGGCTGATTTAAAAGTATTGGCTTTGATAAATCATATCCCATTGCTTCCAACAAACGACGCACATAAGCCTTACTTTTCTCAATAAAATCATCCGGAGAAATACTTACATAAACATTTCTCAAAGGCCAAAAATTATATGTTTTTTTGAATTTCTTTTGAAAATTTACAATGATAAATTTAATAAAAGCCAAATTTATGAATCTTCTAAATAATCCAGTATTACAGATATCATAAGTTTCATAACCTATAAACTTACCTTGAACTATGCTGTCTATATACTCATCAGTTATTCTAAGATATTCCTTAGGAGGGACCTGATAATGCATGAAGGGAGTTTTAGCAAACCTTGACAGTTTAATAAAACGTCTAATTGCTGCATCACCTGATGAACCTTTTGAATAATGACTCGTCAGATGATATTGCAAATCTTGCAATCCATCCACTTGATACGTATAAGTAAATTCTGAATCAAAATCAAGAGATTGAACCTCTTGAAATTCTCTAATTAAATCATATACAGCACTGGAACCAGTAGCTCCATAACCGCAAGCACCTATAATCATATCTCTTAAAATTAAATGAAACCTTTATTTTGTAAATCCTTAAATGCTGCTACCAACTTATCGTAATCTTCTGTACTCAATGCTCCAATATGCCCGACACGGAAGATTGTATCTTTCATATCGCCACCATTTGGACAAATCCACATACCATACTCGTCTTTTATCTTCAAGAATATATCATATGCTGAAGCAGTGGTTGGATGAAGCGGTGTAACTGCATTCGAAAGTGACTCTGAGACAATCTCAAAAGGCAAATCCTTTATTTTATCTCGAAAGTAAGTTGCCAAAGCACCAATTCTAGCGATTTCTCCTTCAACACCACCATTGACGTCAATCTCTTTCAAACGAGCATTAATCTGACGAAGAATACCAACAGCTGGGGTCCAAGGAGTCTGTCCACGCTTCATATTCTTTAAAGCTATCTGCAAATCGAAGTACTGACATACACACTTTGTATTGTTAATTCTCTCTATAGATTTTGGAGAAAGAACCATAACAGAAATACCAGGAGGACAAGCCAAAGCTTTCTGACTTCCGGTAATCATGATATCTGCACCCAATTCCTTCATATCAAAAGGATCTGCCAAGAATGTACTGATACAGTCAACTATTAAGAAAAGATGATTATGCTTACAAAAATCACTAATCAAGTTCATATCATAGTGAACACCTGTTGAAGTCTCATGCTTATTCACCAAAAAAGCAGTATAACCTTGTCCTTCATATGGAGCCAAATGTTCTGCTTTCAAGGCTTTACCATGTTCCAACTTGATCTCTGTATATGGAACATGATGAAGTTCTAGCAATTCAACAAAACGATGACCAAAACTACCACCATTCACTACCAAAGCCTTATCATTTGGTGTAAGGGTATTCATGATAGCTGTCTCCATCGCTCCAGAACCTGAAGAAGTCAAGAATACGACTTTAGAATCATCAGAAGCTTTTGCAAACTTCTTAATGAGTTTTTCGTTCTCAAACATAACATCAGAAAACTCAGATGTTCTAAAATAAGGTACCTGTTCTGCACCTATTGCTCGTACAGCATCACTAGACTGTACAGGACCTACCGTGAAATTAATCATATCAATAATATTTAAATTTCAAAAAAGTTTTTTCGATTCATAAATTGCTCCATCACTTGCGCCATGCAAATACTTTCCTTTCTACGTAAGCGAGCAGAAGAAAAGCGTTTGTTGACTATACAACTGATGAATTCCTGTATCTCATAACGCAAACCGAAATCATCCCATTTATAGAAATACTTTTTATTGTCGTTCTGGTTCTCATAACGCAACTCAAAATAATCTGTCTTCCACCATGGTGCTGGCACATAAGCATATCCCTTGGTTCCTGAAATCACTAAGCATCCTTCTGTTTTTACACCCAATCCTACCTTAAAAGAACAAGTAGCTTTAGGATAATGGAAAACTCCACGTGTATAAACATCAATACCATTCTCCATGCGAGAATAAAGATTCAAATTCTCATAATTGATACCCATCAACTTGATTATAGGTAATAATGGATAACTTCCTTCCTCATACATGGAACCACCCGCTTGCTTAGGATCAAATTCACGACCATTCTTGTCTAGAAGTTGTGACAAGGAAGCTTCTATGTCAACCACATCACCTATCAATCCCGATTTTATAATCACCATCAAGTGATTAAAAGCAGGACAATGAGCCGTTTTGTTAGCCTCCATCAAAATAACCCCACAATCTTCAGCCAACTGATACAGTTCTTGTGCTTGAGCCTTTTCTAATACTAATGGAGTTTCACAAAGCACATGCTTATGAGACAAAATTGCTTCTTTAATATCTTGGTAATGAGAAAGATGAGGAGTTGCAATGTAAACAGCATCTACTGAATCATATAATTCCTCTATATTTTTACAACCAACTACATTTTCATGATTTAAAATATAATTATTTCCTTTAACCTCATCAATATCATATGCAGCCACAACATCAACTCCACTAACTACAGATGCTTCAGAAGGAAACCTATCTGCCACTCGACCGCATCCGATTACCCCAACCTTTACAACATCTTGTGATTCGTTACGAAGCATTGTAGATGAGATACCTTGAGTTCTTGGTAGATAAACAACCTCACAGAATTCATTAAGATAATCAAACTTTCCTTCCCAATCCGAACCTATAGCGAATATGTCTACATTGTATTTTTGGATGTCATCGATTTTTTGACCAACATAGTCCTCTATAATAATCTTGTCAGCATATCCAGTAGCCTTAACAGCTTCCACACGTTCCAAGACATTATTGCGAACATTCAATTTACCTCTATCGCGATCAAAACTATCATTGGTGACACCAACTATAAGGTAATCGCCCAATTCCTTAGCTCGGCGCAAGAGATTTATATGACCTTGATGAAGAAGGTCGTATGTTCCATATGTTATTACAGTTTTCATCATTAAACAATATCTTTTTAGGTATTTTCGTACTTATAACTATTTGACTTATATGAAAAGCTTTTTTATTGTAAATACTAAACTAATCGTTATATTACTTATCGTTACCAATTATTCTTTCCATAAGTTTACAAGGAGAGAATTCACCATTGTATTTATAATCCACATTCATTGTGAAACGAGACAAATCAATATCATCGACCTCCTTAAATATCTGTATAAAATCTGGATGATAATAAGGTGATTCCTGAACAAAAGGATTGTTCGTTAGCAAACATTTATTATAGCATACGGCCTCTTTCAATCTAAGCGTATTACCTGCTTGATTACCGTTCATGATTTCTACTATAACATCATGTTGCTGAACTAGTTCTACCACCTCAGCATAACTTAATGTGTGATTATATATAATACCATCTCGGTCGGCATCAACAGAATCAACTCCGTTAAGATAAAAGGTACAATGAGCCTGTTCTTTCAATCTGTCATATAGAGCATGAAGCGTATTTAATCGTTCCTTGCTTCTACATCCTCCAACATATAGAATTTTCGGTTTGCCATCAAATACTTCCTTTTTTTCAACATTAGTAGGTAACATCGAGTAAAAATCGAAGAACTCCATTTCAAACTCCTCACAATCCTTTTTGTCAAAGGAATACACCTGGTCGATGTGATAATGCTCCTTGAATCGCTCAAATTCCTCCCGTGTTTGTGCTATATTCATTGTACGAACATTGTCGGGCATATAGAGTACGATGCAAGCATTCCTCTCTCGCTTGAGCCGCTCAATATAATGAGCCGAGAACTTGATACCCGTCTGGAAGATGACATAATTGCGCTTTATACGGTCCATATCTGAGATTCGCAATGTATTGGAGAAATCCCAAGCCCTCTTCAAAGGCAGCCACACCTTGCGATTCGCAATATTAGAGAAATGAATCTGTCGCAGCTTTCGCAGAAAGGAAGGGAGCGGCTTGCTGCTATCCAGCAACACATTCGCTCCCGCATCACGAGCATCTCGCCATACGATGTCTGGCCAGGAATCAGGACGTGCCTCATTGATGATGATGGTGAAAGAAGAAGACTTTAGAATGATAGGCCCCATTAAGGTAGAGTTTACTTTAACCATTTCTTCAAACTGTTCAGTATAAACCAATAGACATTAAATGGCAACATTTCATACATTCGTATGTAAAAATTCTTACCCCTAGCAGGAAGCAAAAGATACTCTTGGTATAAAGATACTGTTTTCTCTTTGCTTTCTTCTAGTGGCAATCTATTCAACATGGCAAACAATTTTAAAACTAAACTATTTTGAATCTTTACCAACTTCGCTATTTTAGATGTAGAACTAGTGCTATGAGTATGACAAAAGTGCAAGATGTTCATTCTTACATTATAAATTTGTCTTACTTTCTTAACAACATCACTACTTTTCCCTATTGATTGTCCTTCTCTTCCAATAAGATAATTATAAACTTCAAAATCGCTATAAAAAATACTTCGACAATAAATAAGCGGAGCTACAAATAATATACCATCATCAAAACTTGTTTTTTCCAAGAATAATGGATATAATGGTTGAAGAAGATTTCGACGATAAACACAATAGTGGAAATTTGTAAGATCTGAACCAAAACGAATTGAATCCCAGCCGAAAGTATCAGCATCAATTACTTTATTAGCTTCAATTGGAATCTTTACTAATTTATTAGTATTTGACACACTGTAATAGATGTTTAAATTATTAAATAAAACATCAACATCAAGATTTTTCAACAAACGAATTAATCTATCCAAATTTGAAAACCAATCATCACTATCTAAAAACTTAATGTATTTGCCTGTGGCCAATTTTAATCCTTCGTTCCACGCAGATCCATGTCCGCCATTTTGCTTATCTATGACCTGTAATACAGACGGATAATCTTTCTGAAATTTCTTCAAAATTTCCAAAGAACCATCTGTACTACCATCATTAATAGCTAAAACTTCAATCTCTTCTCTCTGATTTATATTGAGCACTGATGACAAACACTTATCCAAATACTGCTCGACATTATAAACAGGAATAATAATAGACAATATTTTTTCCATTGTAATTTAACTTTAATAAAAACCTAAAATATGAGATTTATATGGGAATGTTTCACAATTGTTATGTATAATATATAAGTTCAACCACAGAAACATGGTAAGAATTACGAATACAAATCTAACTAAAAAATTCACTTTTTTAGAGCTTAATATGATTACTTGATATAACAAGTCTGGTAAAGCTATGAAAAATGCAATTCTAAACAAGAAGAAAGCATATAAGCCCATTAGAATCATAACTAAATTTGTTGTATGCAACAAAAAAGCTAAATAATTTTGCTTTATTGTTAATATATTTTTTTTATAGGATATAAGTATCAATAGATATCCTATCAATATATAAAGAACTTGTGAGGTTGAAAAATCACCACCGAAATTATTATCCTTACCATAACGTTCTGCATAGACGTCCAATAAGATACCATTACCAGCCATAAACACCAATAAAGCATTAAAAGCCAGAGAAACCACTACCAATGCCAAAAGATAAATAATTACAAGTATTTTTCTCTTCTTTTTCGCCTCAACATTTGCCACATAATAAATCGCTATTGGTATAATTCCTCCAACAGCAGAAGTATGAAACAAATAAGCCACAAATAGCCAAATTAAACACTGACGATATTTTTTTATAATGAAACTATAATATGAAGCAAATGTAAAAGTAACAGCACACAACTGTCTCATATAATTCAAGGTTTGATTATAATATAAGAACAAATACAATGCAATTAATAACAAATAATTAAACCTATATAAATGCTGAAACTTTTTAAACACAAATAAAGATCCCCCTAATATACAAAATTCAGTAAGAAACAGAGGACTAGACATATCATTATAGAGACTTATAGCTAATTTATTCAACAAGAAATAGCCCACAGCTAATTGCTCGCCTATTTTGTTTTTATTTAAGACTTCTATCAAAGTAAAATGATTAGAAAAATAGAAATAATCTCCAGAATAATATAATGTATCCGTACCTATACCATAATCACGACATCCGGCAACCACACAAAGCAACAATGTCATTAGAGATAAACCTATCCATCCATTATTTTTCACATTGTTCCCTTTTTTGTCAAATATATAATATATAATTATTGACAAAATAAATAATACAAAATAAAACATTAGCGAAAATTATTAGTAAATATATCTAAAAATTAGAACCACAATCATCATTACTACCGTTAACTTCCGTTTCCGTAGCTTGCCCATTAGTTGCTGCCCGATTAACAACTTTGGCATATTCTCCATCTATTTCTAATACTAGCACACCTCTTTTAGATATATCTTTAATGACTTCTTCTATAATTTTAACATTAACATCATATTTAGACGCTAAATCCGAGAGTTTCAAGGAATCATGATTAATAAAGTCACCAAAAATATCAATATCTATTTTGCTTTGACGCTTTAATTCTGTTTCTCCTGGTAAATTGAGGAAACGTCTATCCATTGCTTGATTGTGTTCTCTAATCATTTCAAAAGTAGTTTTAAGCATCTGGTCAAATAAATCTTTTAAGTACTTAGTATGAGCTTCGATATTCGTCGATAGCCGAGAAGATTCCTTGCTAGCTTTAGCTCCCCATTTATAGAACAGAATACTCAATACAAGGGAAACTATAGCCAAAACAATTGAAACTATCCCAACGATAAAAGAAACGATATCAAGTAACGATATCAATTGTTCTGTTTTCATATCACTCTAAATTCTCTTTTAACCAATTATACTCATTTTTAGCAAAGCCAATACCTGCCCAATGCTTTATCACCTCAATTACAAAAAGTTTATCATCCTTTTTAAGGAATTGGGACAAATAATCCCGAACCTCTTTTGCCGATTTTTCTGTATTAACAAACCACACACTCTCCGTCTGATGCCACCAGACACCATAAGCCTTAATACCATCATATAAATCATGATATTCCGACTTTGCAAAATGCAAATCATAAGATATAGAGTAAACCATTATTTTTCTTATATCAGTTATATTTACTATTAGTTATCTAAAGTATATAGCAGGCTTCATGCCGCCAGCAGAAAAGTAGCTCAAATAGAATAGCTGATGGCAATCAGCCTGCCAAAGTCCATAATTCTACATATATTTTTCAACCATCAAATACTAAGAATTTGACGCTGCGACGATTTGTTCAAAAATGCGATAGATAGCGATTTCCTAAACGTAGCTTTTAGAACCTCTCCATCACCTTTTCGATAATTGGAGCCATATCGTAGTACTTATACTCGGCTAGTCTGCCTCCAAAGATGACGTTCTCCTCCTTATCTGCTAGGGACTTATACTGGGCATACAGCTCGGTGTTCTGCTTGTCGTTCACAGGATAATATGGCTCCATGCCGTCCTTCCACTCCGTGCTATACTCCTTCGAGATAACGGTCTTTGGTGTATCATATACCTCAGCACCAAACATCTCGAAATGCTTGTGCTCTATCACTCTGGTGTATGGCACCTCACGCTCGGTATAGTTCATCACCGCATTGCCCTGATAGTTTGCCTTGTCGATGATTTCCTGCTCAAAGCGAACGGTACGGTAGTTGAGCTTGCCAAACTGATAGCCGTAGAACTCATCTATCTTGCCAGTAAAGACAATCTTATCTGCGATGCCCTCCCAATACTCTCGATTCTCGAAGAAATCAACATCCGTCTGGGCCTCGATGCCCTCCAGCAAACCGTCTATCAACTTGTTGTAGCCACCCACAGGGATGCCCTGGTACTTATCGTTGAAGTAGTTGTTGTCGAATACGAGGCGCACAGGCAATCGCTTAATGATGAAGGCAGGCAACTCGGTACACTTTCTGCCCCACTGCTTCTCGGTATAGCCTTTGATCAGCTTCTCGTAGATGTCCTTGCCCACGAGCAGCATCGCCTGTTCCTCCAAGTTATGAGGCACGTTAGGCAAGCCCATTTTTTCATTCTTCACTCTCAGCTCTTCACTATACTCTGCCTTCTGCTCGTCTATCTTTGCCTGCGCCTCCTCTGGGGTAGTTACGCCCCACATCTGATAGAAGGTATTCATATTGAAAGGCAGGTTATAGAGTTTGCCCTTGAAATTTGCAACTGGCGAGTTGGTATAGCGGTTAAACTCCACTATAGAATTGACAAAGTCCCACACCTTCTTGTTGGATGTATGGAAGATATGAGCGCCATACTTATGCACGTTAATACCCTCGATACTCTCACAAAAGATGTTGCCCCCCAAGTGAGCTCGCTTGTCTATCACCAAGCACTTCTTGCCATGCTTGTGGGCAAGATGAGCGAATGTGACTCCGTAAAGACCGGAGCCTACTATTAAGTAATCGTAATCTTTCTTCATAAAACTTTTATCTTTTAATTTTAGACAATAATTGAACCAGCATTTCATCCTTACAAACACATAGAACAATGAAGTACACCAATAATCCACAACATCCCTGAAGAACAAGGATTGATAATGCAGAGAGTTGCAAAAGACTTACGCCATATAAGGCAAAAGCCATCACAACGCACCCTAACACATAAGTGAGATGAGATTTTTTAAAATATATTATAGGTATATACCTGCGACCGATGAAATACATCGAGACAGTAGTTGCAATCTCTGCCCCCAGATAAGCGATTGACGTTCCGATATAAGAGAAGAACGGGATTAAGCAGAGATTGAGAATCAAATCTGCTATCGCTCCTATACCGCAACACAATGTTACAATATTGATTTTCCCCTTAGGATACAACACCTGAATGCCAAAAACGTTAGAAATTGCAACCATTAATATCGTAGGTGCAATAATCTGAGACGGCAAGATGGAGGAATCAAATTTGGCACCACATAAAAACATGATAAGACTTGATGCACAAAATATAAGACCTATTGTTATAGGAAGAGAGATTGCCAGAGTGAAATCGTATGATTTCTGAATCAGATGATTGAACTCATTTTCCCTATTTTCTGCTATGAGATGAGATGCTCGTGGCATCATGACAGAACCTAGGCAGGCTGCTAATCTCAACAACATTTGCACAACCTTGGTTGCTGCTGCGAAATATCCCACAGCCAAAGTATCCTTTAAAAATCCTAGCAATATGGTATTAAGTTGCAGATAGATACTTGTAACAACATAAAATGAGAAGACCTTCAATACAGGCTTGATATGTCGCTTGATATGAAGTTCTGAGAAGATGATGTTCTCACGATGGATGTACTTACGAAGACGGAAGAAGTTGAAGATATTACCACCTAAGACTCCAAAGACGGTATAACAACCATAGTAGAGCAAATCTGTCTTACTCTTCACAAAGAAGAATAAGAGAACGACAGAAACCGTCTTGATGATAAGTCCTCGTATGGTGATATATTTAAAATCCTCTATTCCCTGATAAAACCATTCACAGCCGATAGCCGTAAAAAAAATGGTAAGACTCAGAATCAAGAACAATGGTATGTTGACTTGAATCTGCGGAATAGTCAAACAAAGGATGGCGACTATAGCATATCCCACCAATGTCAGCATCGAATGCAGCAAAAGAATCTCCATCGCCGTTCGATTCATCTGTACCACATCACTTCTATCTCTTGCTATCTCTCGGATGGCATACATCGGTATGCCTAAGCAAGTGAACAAGGAGATATAAGTGATAATGGACTGGAAGAAATTGATCTGTCCGATACCATCAGCCTCTATAACTCGGCAAACATAAGGAAAGGTTATCAATGGGAACAGCATCTGTGTTCCCGTATTGATAAGATTTAATATATAATTAACTTTTACTGATTGTGCCATTTACTTCACATACTTAAAAAATCACTAAATTAGCTTTACGTCTATCCTCTACTACAGCCAATTCTCTACGAGAAAGAAACTTGAACTTTGTAGAAGGATAAATCTTTGCATGACTTTTTTCAATCAAAACATTTTCATTAATGTTTTCTAGCATCTCTGATTCTTCTAAGAGTTTATAAAAAATCCCATCACCATTTTTATTCATACCATATGGCGAAATGGCATCATAAAAAATTAAACATAACTCCTCATCTGACAGTTGAGATTGCAAAAGATTTATATATCTTTGCTTATTGATAATCTTCCCATCTTGGTCTTTCACAAACTTTAGTGTATTATATATATATCTGAAAAAATAGCCAATATTGCCCCAATTGTCATCTACATACTCCTTATATATATTACCTATCTCTTCTCGTGTACTAACAACAACTGAAGACAGAGGATACAATTTTTCTAGTTCCTTAAAATATGAGTTCAATATCTTTGAATCTTGCAACTTATTTTGGAAAAAATTGCAAAAATCATAATAATATCCTTCTATCGAATAAAAATTATGATTACGCAAATTTTCAGTTGTAGTTCTTCTAACATCTGATAAAAGTGACATAATATTAAAGAAAGTTTGCTCAAACTTAGCTACCTCTTGAGTTTTTTCGGCTTCTACAAATTGCTTGCGCTGTTCCTTAAAAGTAATAAAAAGAAACAAGGTTGATGCAAAAGATAATAATATACCTATTGTTCCTGTCATCGTATCCCCGAAATTAGTTTTAAATGCATCTTTTGTCATTGAGATTATTCCATCTAAAGCATTCTCACTTATTACGATATAAATAAATACTAGCATTACAACAAAACTTATTCCCAATAAAGTGTATGCTATATATAATAAATAATTCTTTTGCTTCATTTTAAATCATATTGTTTTTGCAACAACGCAATCAACGTCATTGCCTGTTTATTTAAAGAATCAAAAGTGGGATACCCATCATCTCCTATAACAACCTTATTTGTTACGTCGATTGAAGAACCTAATTTGGTAAACTGCTGTACAGAAAGAGAACGTTCATGGCCATCAATATCCATAGTTACTATGATATCAGATATATTGTTGCCATCAATTTCATAGAAACTCGTTTCTTTATTCTTCGAAGAACACAATTTACTAAACAAACCGCTTGAGAAGCGATTGCCAGTTGCTTTAATTACATAATCTATCACGAAATCTTTATTTGATATTCCATCCCCAACCAATTTCGAAACGTTAAAATTAGAATTACTTATTTTCCTTAAAGTTATACGTTTTACTCCTTGAGACTTTTCCATAGCAGAATCTGCAAGTTCTGTTATTCCAATAGGTTGAATTCGTAAAATAGCATCGCTCTCTTTTTGACTATAGTATTTGATCAATTCGTTTTGAATAATTGTAGAAATTCCAAAAGTTCCTATACTTTCAATTATCAAAAAGCCTACAGAAGAATTGGTAGGTATATAAATTTTGAAGAAGAAAGGTTTTAACGGAGCATCATCTTTAGATTTAGTATATAGAAAAGCACCATTATTAACATTGACAACTTGTTCAGAAGTACCCGCCTCTCCATACATCACTATGCCATCCAATATGCGCCCGACTCTTTTCAATTGAAATGTTTCATCTTCATTTTGTTTTATGCGAACAACTTTTTTATCTTCCACTTTAACAATTCCCGACTTTTCACTATTTGCCTCGGTGTCTGCTTGTGAAGCTAAGCCATTTTCTTTCTTGGTATTTTTTAATTTCCAAGAATTGAACATATCTTCCGTAATATCCAATAAATCCTGGTTGGCACCAAAATCGGAAAGAATGTATTGTGTCTTAGGATCATATCGTTTGGGTAATCTTATACTATACAAATTTAAGTTATATTTATGTCCCATTGCCATTTATTTTATTAAACCAAATACAAAATCATCTTGCTTTATATTGCTATAGGGGTTCCTATAAAAGTTTAAATATATTTTTCGCTGAAAAATTAGTTCCCATAACATTCGTGATAATCGTTGTCCATCTTTATCTGTGAGAATTATAGAATTATACTTGGCTTCAGGTAATTTATCTAACTTAGAATCTTTATCAGCCTTTGAAATTATATAAGTACTTATTTGCCCATAGGTTATAGTATCCCCATCAAAAGTATCTATAAAAGAAGTTAGGACATCTAGCATTTCTTTATCTGTATACAAGATACCGACAGGAGTTTTGTCATAAAAAAACAACATTGTATATCACTTTAATATAAATCTATATTGATTTCGAACGGACTATCGAAGTCTTTCAGCATAGCATGCTTTGTATCTTTCTCTGAGAGATTGGCATGCTCTGTTGGAATCTTCCAATCGATACCGAGAGTATCATCGAGGATAGAAATACCTCCATCTGCCTCTGGATGATAGAAGTTATCACACTTGTATTGGAAGACGGCTGTTTCTGAGAGAACAGCGAAACCATGAGCAAAGCCCTTTGGGATGAAGAACTGGCGATGATTATCTTCTGTCAGTTCTACAGCCACATGCTTGCCATAGGTTGGTGATCCTTTTCGAATATCTACTGCGACATCAAGCACTCTACCCTTTACGCAGCGTACCAGCTTGCTCTGGGTATATGGTGGGCGCTGGAAGTGCAAGCCTCGCATCACGCCATAGCTGCTCATTGACTCGTTGTCTTGGCAGAAATGAACACTGTGTCCCAGGATTGGGGCAACCTTTTCTTCAAACTCTCGCTCGCTGAAACTCTCGAAGAAGTAGCCACGAGAGTCGCGGAAGAGGCGTGGCTCTATAATGAGTACGCCATCTATATCAGTTTTGATTATATTCATTGTTTTTGTTTTAATTTTTGTTCTTTAATAAGAATTTCTAAAATCATCCCGTCCTTCTTTACCATTAAAGAAGGCTCCACCTTTCTCACCAAGCCTCTCTTCCCTCAGGGACGAGAGGATGTAGCTGGCTACGCTATAGCCTCCGCCAGAGTTTTGGTATCGTCAGCGGAGCCTGTGCCCACAAGGGGCTGCCGATGAGTTCTTACGCAACAGAATTGCGATTGTTTGTCGGCTAGCGCAGCATCAAGATTCTATCAATCGCCGCTCTCACGCAAACGTTTCTTGAAGCCTTCCATCGCTGTATCTGCCCATTCATGAAGTTTTTCTTTTATCACCTGCTTTTGCTTTTCCTCAAAACCAGAATAGGCTATCTGTTGCTCCATAAAGGTTTGAGCCGTTTCCTTAGCTAAGTCCAGTGTATGTTCTGTCACTTTACCATCGTTAAGCCTCTCGCCTAATTGGGCGTAGAAGTAGCCTTCACAAAAGGCTATACAATATTCTTTTGCTATCATAAAACATTCTCGTAACATAAGTTTATTTTAGATTTCTGATACTTGTCGTACTTGTAGCCACCTGTACCTCATCGTTCAATGGTTGTTTGTAGAAGCGCATCTGCATACCGAATAACAACAGGCGCAAATCTGTATCATCATTAATTTTAAACTTTCGTTCCTGTTCATTGTATTCCAAATCACCATTGCTATATTGGCATATATAACTCTTAAGTTCTTCTTTTTGTATTTCCGAATATGTATTATAAACTCTAGCTACTTCTGATATTCTTTTTCTATTAGACAAGCTAACCTTATCCTCTGAGAAATTCTCTCCCAAACTTATCATATCATTTGCCAAGAATTCATGAATTGAACCTGAAGTACCTTGAACATATTCATTTTTAATATTAGAGAATATGTTGTACAAACGATTTAATTCTTGAAAATAAAGTGTATCTGTAGTCAAGTCATACACACCATCCGGAATTGGATTTATAGTCACCATCTTATTATCATTGGTAAATTGAATATTATCACCAAAACTCCAAAAACTAGCCTTCTTAATATAACACCCCGTCAACATGCGCTGAATATAAAATTTGCTGTTCGCATAATACGCAAAATACTTCATGTCATCTAGCTGATTCACATTGATTGTTGTTAACTCTCCTGCTTCTATAGGATTGCTAAACAGTTCATTTAAATATGCTGTATTGCTAAGATGTTCTATCCTAAACCATTGGTGAGCAACATTGTTATTTGGATCATATACCATAGAATCTGACAAATCCAATTGATTCAAGACATCGATTTCAATTTGGTCACAAATTTTTACCCATTGAGCCTCACTTTTTATTTTCGCTATTAATGTTCCCATTGGCTTTTATATTTCTATGTAAACTAATTCTGTCAATTTCTTCAATTTCGGAAAGGTTATATTTGTTTCATTCTTACGTATAACTCTACGTGAAATTACAAATAATTCTATCCCATTATTTGAAGTCACATTATAGAACTTATATCCCATCAATAATAGAAGAGGATTAAAATAATATGTTGTAGTAAGAGATGTAAATGTCCATATAATAAGGAAAAATACAACTAATACATCATAGGCTATACCCTCCTGAGAACTACCCGGTATACTCAAAGACACAAAGAAGTAGCTTAGATATACAGGCAGGTAATCCTTATTTGCACTACTAACTTTTTGCACTGGCAGCCGTAAAGAATCTTTGGGACTAACTACTTTTGTAAGCAGAACAAACATTCCTGACAACAGTAGAGGTGTTCCTGTATATCACCATTACAGCGTCCCCACTATTTTACAAGTAG
>ULUH01004713.1_pt1 | contig 20145 bp, 20 predicted proteins | sample 1958241 | NCBI WGS metagenome assembly ULUH01 (sample SAMEA4835753, study PRJEB28245) | human gut metagenome | biome: gut microbiome; material: fecal sample | place: Denmark | collected 2008 | reverse complement strand
CAACAACACATAGTTGATATTAGGAGGTGTTGCTACAATGCTATATAAATTAGGTCAATTAGTAAAATATTCTAGTAATAAAATTAATACAAATAACCTAAATCCATCAACATACATTTCAACAGAAAATATGCTTCCTAATATTCAAGGTATTATAAAATCTTCTAATGTTCCTGAAAATATTAATGTATGTAAATTTGAAAATAGCAATATACTTCTTTCCAACATAAGACCATATTTTCACAAATTGTACTTTCCAACATTTACAGGTGGATGTTCAAATGATGTTTTGTGTTTCAATGTAATTGATTCACAATTAACTCTACCTAAATACTTATATTATATGATGTCGACAACCAGTTTTATCGATTATGTTGTATCTACATCAAAAGGAACTAAAATGCCGCGTGGAGATAAAAATGCTATTCTTGATTACACTTTTAATGTTGTTCCTTTTGACCAACAACTTCTTATAGTTGATATTATTGAATATCTAGTATTTCTTCTACTTTTTTAGCCAATTCTTGATTTTCTTTTAATAACTCTTTTAATTCACTTGATACTATTTTTATTTGTTCTTCTACTTCTTCTTTTGACATTTCATTAGAATCATCAATTCCTACATATCTTCCAGATACAAGTGAATAATCATTTTCTCTAATTTCTTCTAAACTTGCAGAATAACAATAACCTTTAATATCTTCATAATTCTCATTTTTTAACCAATTATGATATGTATTTGCAGTTTCTTTTATTTCTTCTTTACTTAATTCTCTTATCTTTCTATCAATTAAAGTTCCTTTCTCTCTTAAATCAATAAAAAGTATTTTATTATCTTGTGTTTTTTGTTTTCTCAAAAACCATAATGACACTGGAATACCAGTTGTATAAAATAACTTGTCTGGCAATGTAATAATACAATCTACTATATCATCTTCTATCATTGCTTTTCTAATGTTATATTCTTGTGTTTGACTTGTAGATAAACTTCCATTTGCTAAAACAAAACCGGCAACACCTTTTGGTGATAATTTTGAAATCATATGTTGAATCCAAGCATAGTTAGCATTTCCTTTTGGTGGAACATCATATTTCCATCTAGGATCTTCTAGTAATGACTCTTGACCATAATCTTTAATATTAAATGGTGGATTAGCAAGTATATAGTCTGCTCTTAATGCTTTATGTTTATCGTCGTGGAATGTATCTCCATTTGAATCACCTAAATCGGCTTCAATTCCTCTAATTGCTAAATTCATTTTTGCTAAACGCCAAGTTGTAGCATTTAATTCTTGTCCATAAACAGAAATATTATTTATATTTCCTTGATGTTCATCAACGAAATTTGCTGATTGAACAAACATACCTCCCGAACCACAGCAAGGGTCATATACCTTACCGTTAAAAGGCTCTATCATTTCAACAAGTAATTCAACAACACATCTTGGAGTATAGAATTCTCCACCTTTTTGTCCTAAATTTCTTGCAAATTTACCCATAAAATATTCATATACCTTACCAAAGAAATCACCACCTGCATTTGTTGTATCTAACTTATTTGTAAATAGATCAATCAACTCACCTAGTCTTCTTTGGTCAACTTCTAGTTTTGAATAAGTTTTTGGTAAAATGTTCTTTAATTCAGGATTTTGCTTTTCAATAGCAATAAATGCCTCGTCTAATACTTTTCCTAATTCCTCAGATTTAGAATATTTAGAAATATAACTCCATCTTGCTTCTTCCGGTATCCAAAAGACCATATTTTTTGAGTATTCGTCTATATCATTTTCATAGCCTTTTCCCTCATCAACAAGTTCTTTATATCTAACATCAAATTTATCTGAAAGGTATTTCAAAAATATTAGTCCAAGTACAACGTGCATATAATCTGCTGCTGCAAGTCCTCCACGAAGTTTATTTGCAGAGTCCCATAGTACATTTTCTAGTTTTTCTGTACTCATATTTTTCCTCCTTTAATTTAATGACTAACAAAATTATTATATCATTTAATCTCTTTTTTTTCCATAAGTCAGCAAAAATTTCCCTTTAACTATTATAATTTTTGCTTTGTAAACTCTATTTTTTTTAACACTTTTGGTAAAGTTTCCAACACTTTATCTTGATCTAACAACTTAGTCATATATTCATTAAATCCTTCATTTAAAAATTCTGCTCTTTTATTATGTGATACTGTTAACACTATAATAGGAATTTTTATATTACATTCTCTTAATTCATAAAGTAACTGAGGTCCATCACAATTTCCTCTATCATATATATTATTAGTAATAATCAAATCATATTTTTCGCCTTTGTTTAATCTTTCCATTATTTCAATTGCAGATTTAGCAATTGTTACATCTATTCCCATACTTTCTAATACACAGACTGAGTTTGAAACAGACATTTTATCATAGTCACCAATTAACACGTCAATTTTTTTATTAGTTTGATATTTATTATTTATTTTAACAATGGGTTTCATTTTCTTTCTGACAATTTTTTCCCAATCCCCTATTTCATATTCATCTAGTTTATAAGTACTAATTTCTTGGCTTCTATGATAATTAATTCTTCCACTTAATGTATGTAATTCTTCATATTCCAGCCTTCTCTTATTTTTTTCTTTTTCTTCTTCCTTTTTTGAATACAAATTAGAAATTATGCACAAAATAATTAAAACAATAATAAATAGTACTGATATTAATAATTCTTCAAACATTTCTTACTACTCCTCCAAATCCATTTATTTCCATCATTTTTTTGATAAAAAAAGCAATACAAAAAAACTTTTATAATCCTTTCGTACTGCTTAATCAATTATAAATTTTATCTTTTTATTTAACTACATTGACATTATAGCATTATAGCCTCTAAAAGTCAACCGATATCGGCGTATAATTTCAACCGATTTCTGCTAGAATTTTTGTAGTGTTAAGGAGGTTTTTTAAATGTTATTTAAAGAAGCAATTACTTTAAGAATACTTGAATTATGTAACAAATATAATTACACTCCAAATAAACTTGCTGAATTATCTGCTATTGCACCATCAACATTAAGAGCATTATTGGCAAACAATGTAGATAATCCAAGTTCTACAATTATCTTTAAAATATGTAAAACTTTAAAAATAGAACTTAAAGATTTTTATGACTCTCCATTATTTGATATGGAGAAATTGGAGTATTGATAAGCAAGAAGAATTATCTTCTTGTTTTTTTATTCATAAATACTAAAACTATTAAATATCTCCCCATCTAATGACAAAATATCATTAAAGTTTATTATCTTATTTTCTTCAAATTTAATATATTCTTCAATATTATTTATTCTCTTAATTATTCCAGAATAATTTTCGTATCTTCCTCCGTCTTTTTTTTCATCTTTTATAAAATATGTTACAGAAATAATATTTCTATCTTTTATACTTTTCTCAATATAATTTAATTTTGCATTAATTATTTCTTTTAATTCATCATTTAACTCTATCTTTCTTTTTGTTAATCTTGCCGTTTCTTTCACAGCACTATCATATCCAGTCAATGCTGCAAATGGAGCAAATTGAGCAGCACGAGAATCAATTCCTAAATGTGGATGTTTTGATTGTGGTCTAGTTAAGTTTATTATATCTTCATAATTATTCATCCTTTATGACCTCCTACTTCTTCATTTCTATCTTTTGCAGTTGCTCCATCTTGAAGATTCATTCCTTTTAAAATAGCATTTTTTCCGTATTTTTTCTTTATTGCAAGTAAAGTTTTTTGTACTTTTCTTTCTTCGGTTTCTTCTTGTATCTGTTTAGTTTTATTTGCTTCAACAATTTCATAATTCGTAAATAAGTCCAGTTGTTCTCCTTGACGTTTCTTTTCAACAAATGATTCATCAACAACATTACAAGCCGTTATATTTATTCTCCTTGTTAAAAGAATAGGATTAACGATTCTTTCATACATTTTTAATACTTCCGTCATAATAATTTTAGTTGATGATGTCCTGTGATCTAAATTAATTGTCCCGTGAGAGTGTTTAGGTATTTTTCTTCCATATCCATCAGTTACTATTTCTCCATTGTATTTTGAACTTATTTTTGGATTAGTTAAATTTTCAATATCATAACCTATTGTTAATACAAGTTGATTAGTTATTAAATGTTTTTCAACCAAGTCTAACACTAAATTATCCACCATTTCACTTACAATAAGTTTAGTCTTTGTATAATCATAGGGACAATGTAATACTTGACCTTGACTTATACTATTTGATGTAGGTTTATAATTTTTTGCTTCACTTATAGTACAAGGTTCATAGCCCCAAGCATGATCAATTAGAAATTCTGCATTAACACCGAATAGTTTAAATAATAAATCTTCATTATTTAATGACATTCTAGCAACATCACCCATTGTGAACATATTGTTTTGTTCTAATTTCTTTTCATACCCTTTTCCTACTCTCCAAAAATCAGTAAGGGGTCTATGATTCCATAATTGTTCCTTATAAGATTTTTCATCTAACCTCGCCATACGAACTCCGAATTTATTTGGTTTCATATGTTTTGCAGTAATATCCATTGCAACTTTTGCCAAATACATATTAGTACCTATTCCAGCAGTTGCAGTTATTCCAGTCGTTTTATATACATCCTCTATCATTTTTATAACTAATTCCTCTGCTGTCATTTTATAAAATTTTAAATAGTTAGTTATATCACAAAAAACTTCATCTATTGAATATACCAATATATCTTCTGGTGCAATATATTTTAAATAAATATTATAAATATCTGTACTATACTTCATATATAATTTCATTCTTGGAACAGCTTTTATAAAATCAAGTTCTAAATTAGAATTACTTTTTAATTCAGAATCAAGAAAAGATTTTCCTGTAAATGGTTTATAATTGTTTTCTTTTCTTCTCTTATAATTTACCTCTTTAACCTTTTGTTTTGCTTCAAACAATCTACATCTTCCAGATAAACCATAAGATTTAAGAGAAGGAGAAACGGCAAGACATATTGTTTTATCAGTTCTTGATTCATCTGCCACAACAAGATTAGTATTTAATGGGTCAAGATTTCTCTCTCGACATTCTACTGAGGCATAAAAACTTTTTAAATCAATACACATATATGTCTTATCCATATTGCTTTCTCCTTTCTTTTATAATTTTTTGTTTATTATATTATATCATTAAAATTCAAGATATTATTATTTCACAAATATTTTTCTAATTTTATAATCACATTATACTATGTAGAAAATTAATTATATGAAAAAAGATTATTCATCAGTTTTCAAAATGAATAATCTTTTTTTATTTTATTTATTACAATATTTTTGTTCATAGTAATTATTGCAATAACAATTTATAAATAATGTAAAATCTTTTAATAATGATGGAGTTATTTTCAATGTATCTTGGTATTCGTAAATGTATCTAAAATTTACAAATGCATAATCTATTTGTTCTAAAATTCTTTCTATTTCTTCTTTGGTAAAATCTTTTAGCAAATACTCCTCTAATCCGTAATCTTTTACTTCTTTATACAACTTTTTTATACTATGTTCGTTCTTTTTCTTTTTATCGTAATGATCATAATATAAAAATTTTAATGCGACCTCTATTGAAAAAGCACTATTTACGGTTGCTGCAATTAAAAGTTCTGGACTATATCTTAAAACAGATTCGTTTTTAAAGTTTGTTATATCAACGAAAGCATTAGATACAACCATCATCCTTTGTAATTCTGTTCTTTTACTAATTCCCCCCATTATTCTTTTCCCTTTCTTTCAAAAATTGTGTAGCACAGTTTATCCAATAACAGTAAACATTATAGTAATCTCCCATATCATTTTCATCATAAGCAATTTCATTTTTTAATTTTTCTATAAATTCATCATATATGTTAGTTTTAATAAGTAAAGCGTGTCCTAATCCAAGATTTATTGCTTTATAGTCTTTTTTATTTTCAAATGAAGCATTTTTATATTCTGGTAATCTAGTATAAATATCTTCTATATGTAATTTATTACCATAAATAACATTAACAAAATATAAATTGGTTTTACTATCCATAAAATATCTTGAGCCTTCACTTCCCCCGTCTTCAATAAACATAATATTTTCATTTTTAATACAATCAATGTTATTCTTATTCAATTCTATATAATTAAGTTTATTTATCGCTTCGTCACGAGCATATAAACCATCCATACTACTATCATCATCTAAATAAATATGCTCTTCATCATTTTCAATTTGATATTCTCCCAAACTTTTAAAATATCTTCTCATACATTTAAAACAATAATATTTTGGACTATGATCTGATATTGAACATCCTCCTAAAAAAAGTTGTTTTCTTTTTACCTTTTGATAAACTTCTTCTGACGGTAAGCCATAAAATATTTCTACCATTTCACTGCCACAGTTTGGACAACTTGGTATTTTTTGCTCTGGTAGTTCATAAAAAACATTTACTTTAAATTCATCAACATTTTCTATCGCAGGAACTCCAAATTCAAATTCAGCATTACTAAATTTATTTGAAATTTCGCTTACTTTTTCATTTAATGCAGAAAAAGTATAAGTTTCTGGGATTTCAACTACAACAAATAAGTTTGATGATGTTTTAGTATCAAATGATTCATATAGTTCATTCATATTTTTTTCAGTAAATACTTTATAAGAAATTCTACCATCTAAATGACTTGCAACATCATATAAATCAATAGTTTTATATCCCACTAACATAATTGCATTGTAAAGAGATTTTATCATTTTTATATATAATTCTTTTTCAAATAAATATATTATCGCCGTATGATTTCCAAAATTTCTCTCATTGTTTACATCAACTACAAATTTTTTACTCAAATCATAATGTGATATGTCAATGTTTCCAACTACAAAAATAACATCTGAATCCAAAATGTATTTTTTTATTTTAGGATTATTTACTTTAATAATAGTACAATCCTTAAATTTTATATCGTTTTCCAAATTGTTATCATTTTTTTCAATTATTAAAATTTTTTTATCAAGTGTATCTGTATAAAAATAAACATTATTTGTCTTTCTATCTGATAGTTCATTATTTTTTGATTCGTTATTTGGCTTTATTATTTTTATAATATCTTTTGTTTTATAAATTGGAAATGGCACATCTGTTTTCTTAAAGCATTCAACATCAACTACTTCTCCAATCGTTTCTTTGCCAGCTCTATCTACTAAAACTTTATCTCCAATTTCTATCAAATCAATATCTGTTTTATAATAAAAAGAGTTGCCTACTGTTTTTCCAACTATATCGTCATCATACACAACAGAAACATATATAACTGTATCATTATCATCAATATTCTTATTTACTTTGTCAGATTCATCATAATCTATAACTTCAAGAATATTTTGTGTCTTATTTAATGGATATGGAACTGTATTTTTAGAATAATAACCTATTCTTCTAACTATTCCTTCATTTTCCAAACCATTTGTTTCTACTAAAACACTATCTCCAATATAAATACCATTTATGTTGCTCTTATAGCAATACAATTTTCCAGATGAATCTAAATCATATTCCACAAAGACATATTTAATTAATTCCTTTTCCGGATCAATATCTGATAATTTATCTATAATTTTTTCAACTATCATTCCACTTTCATTTATTTCATCATTTTCTATACCATATTTTTGCAAAAAATCTGTCAACTGTTCTATTAGTTCAACTATATCGGTATTTATATTTATATCAGTATTGTATAGAAAATTCATTTGTTCTTTACTTAAATATTTTAAAATTTCAGAATCAGGAAAATTAGAGTCCATTCTATCATCTCCTTAGCAATACAATTATATCATTTTAGCCATAAAAAAAATAGTCCTGTACTAGCGACTATTCGTTCATTTTACCAAGAGTAAGATGGTTGGTAAAGTGAAATGGTTTAATAACTTCAGTATTTCTACTGATATTATTAGTTTACCATACATTTTGATAATGTTCAATATTTCTTCACCGATTTCGGCATATATGTATCAAGGCTATTTCTTTATTTTAGAAATAACCTTTTTTATTTTAGTATATAGAATTAGTATTCCTATACTTAATTTTAAAATTGCAATTAGCATACTTACTCAGCCTTAAAATAGTTAAATTGAGATGATTTACTCCACTCGTATGCACTCCACATATCCGTTTGATTAGACGCTGGATCAACCATAATAACATTATTACCATTTACTCCTGTGACTGCAACCCAATGTTGATTTCCCGGTGTTGCTCCTTTTACTTCTTCCGTTACAAAATAACCTGCATTTACATATTGAGTAATTAAGGCTAATTTTTCACTTCTGCTTTTTCCTCTTAAATTGACATTACCTACATATTTAAAGTTAGGAACAACTTTACTAATCGGTCCATAATATAAATTACCTCTTTCATCAAAGCCACCATTTTTATTTAATGTTTCTACAAATGTTCCCGGATTAAATGGCTCTATATTTGGTGTAGGTACTCCTGACTTTTCAATTAGTATTGCTATTGAAGTAACTAGACAACCAATATTTCCTATTGTACTATTAGTATTACCTATTTTTATATTAGACCAACTCTGTCCTGCTTGTCGCCAATTAACATATTCACCTGAATCAGTAGCCCCATAAATAACTCCGTTCCACAAACTTGCATATCTGTTATCAGTAAGTTCTGCTAATTGTTTATTCTGAGCAGGTGAAAAGTGATAATCATTTTTCATTTGTTCTAGTGTCTTTGTGTTTATCTTGATATGCAATACTTTCTTTTGTACTTGTTTAGGCATTTCATCTGCATTAGTTCCTTGTTCTGTAACCATTTCATCTTTTACTTCTGATGTCAAACTATTCATATCCCAGAATATTTGTTTAATAACATTTTTCTTATTATCATCTATTGTCATTACATCTTGTTGATTCACACCATTAGATTGTTTTATTGTATATACTGTTAGAACATCTTTCCAACTTGCCATACTCCCCTCTAAAACATAATCGTCGTGTGGATTAGAGTCTTGAATAGATTGTAACTTATCAGAAAATTCCTGATTACATTCTGCTACAACTGTATTCATTGTAATAGAATTAGCACTCGTTTTTTGACTACTAAAAAATATACCAAAAATTGAACTACACATTAAAGCAACTAGACATATAACTATGATAACTATCACGGCTACCCAACCTCCTGCAACAATGGCAGCAACCAAAGCCTTTGTTCCGGCTATGATTGCTTTTATTGCAGATATTGTTGTTTTAATTGCCACCTTAACTCCTTGTGCAGTTCTCTTGGCTGTTTCTTTTGCAATTTGCATTGTTCTTTTACTTGCCTTAATCGTTTCTTTGGCAGTCTTTTCAGTTTTCTTTGCTACTTCTTTACTTGTTTTAATAGCAGTTTTAGTATTTTTAACTGTTGATTTTACTTTTCTTTTATCTTTTATTTTCTTTTTTAATTGTTTGATTTTTGCCTTTGATTTCTGATAATTTTCCTTGGTTTTCATAAATGATTTTTGACCTTGTTTATTAAATTGATTAACACTTTCATCAAAGGCTCTATCAGTAGCAAACTTTATTTTATTACTTGCATATTCATTACTGTTAATATCATTACTAACAGTTTCTTCTGCTTTTTCTTTTGTTCTTACAATATTATCTTTAAATCTTTCAGTTTGAACTACTGCTTTGTTAATTGTTTTTACACCTTTTTTTGCTATATCTTTGACTTTAATGTCTGCCAAGATAACCACCTCCTAACTGTTAATTACCTTCGCCGGGTTTTGTAGTCATAAGTTTATATAGTTTAGTATTTGTTGGAAATTTATTTATAAATGGAACTAATGAACTGCCTACTTTTAATAGTCCTTGCCCTGCTCCTACATTTGTGATATAACCCATTTGTAGTTCTGATATATTAAGTAATTTTGCTAGTTCTAATCTATCGGTACTAGCCTGATTTAACATTACTATAAACTCACTATTAGCTAACATTGTTCTAGCAGTATGACTTTGTAATAAATCATCAACATTCTGTGTTATACCAGTACAATATGCACCATACTTTCTCACACGCTTCCATAAAGTGAATAGGAAGTTAGCAGAATACTCGTGTTGAAATAATAGATAAATTTCATCAATAAAAATAAAGGTATTTCTACCTTTACTCCTGTTTGTGGTTATTCTATTTAAAATACTATCAAGAACTACTAACATACCAATAGGTAATAATTGCTTTCCTAAATCTAAAATGTCATAGCACAATAATCTGTTATTAGTATCAACATTTGTGTTTTTAGCAAAGGTATTTAAACTACCATTTGTAAATAGTTCAATCGCTAACGCAATTTCTTTTGCTTCTGGTTCATTTTGTTTTAATAATTCTTCTCTAAAATCTTGTAATGTTGGTGGAACACCTTGATAATTTCCTTGTTGATAATGTCTATAAACCGAAGCAGTACATCTATCTATAATACTTTTTTGCTTTGGTCCAAGATTATTTCCACCAATCAACTGTTCACATAGAGAAAGTATAAACTCTGATTTCAAAATTACTGGGTTAGCACCATCTCCATATTCACTATTTAAGTCCATAGCATTTATATGATTATTACTTGTTGCAGATATATGAATTACCTCTCCACCAAGGGCATTTATTAACTGTGAATACTCACGCTCTGGATCAATAATTATTACATCTGCATTAGGGTCACGAAGTATTACTGATACAATTTCGTTCTTTCCAGTAAATGATTTACCAGAGCCAGAAACTCCAAGAATAAACGAATTACCATTTAATAATTGTCGTCTATCTGCAATAATCATATTTTTACTTATAACATTTTGACCATAATAAATTCCGTTTTCGTGATTTATCTCTTGTACTCTAAAAGGTATAAATACTGCTAGACTTTCAGTAGTCAAAGTTCTTAATGCGTCTATCTTTCTAACTCCAAATGGCATTACTGTATTTAGTCCATCCATTTGTTGATATTTAAGTATTGAGAACTGACATAAATGTTTTCTAGCAGTAGTTAATAGACTTTCAGTATCATTATCTAATTGTTCCTTACTATCTGCCGTATGCACCATTGTTAATACACTTAAAAACATTCTTTGGTCACGAGTTGTTAAATCATCTAGAAACTCTTTTGATTCAATTCTTTGTTGCTCTAAATCATAAGGTATTACTGCACTAAAATTATTATTAGAGTTTTGTCTTCTTTGCCAGTTAGTTATATTCGTTTCAACGCCTAATCTTCTATTCTCTACCTCTATAACAGCCTCGTCCATAGGAACTGGTATGACATCAATGCTCATCATCATATTTCTGTTTAAATCTGTAAGTTCTGCCACCATATTATCTTTAATATAACTTGCGTATTCTTTTAAGAAAATGACTCTACCATATTTCTTACCCATTTTAAAATAATCTTTTTCAAACTCAAAACTATCAGGGCATATAAAATCTTTAAAACTATGTCCTTTTCTCATATTTTGTATCATATCAAAAGTAAAAGCATTTTCTTCTCCTTGTCTATAAAAATCGTGACATAGTCTTAATCTATCTTCTGCCTCTAATTCAATACATTTTGAACCTAGTTGTGAAAAGTGATTTATTAAATCAGCACTAATTCTTGTAAAATAGTTTCTTGCTTCTTCTACACTTTTTTTATTAACTGAAACTGTTATAAATTTTTCTTGTGTGATTCCGTTTGCTCCTGTTGCTTTATCTAAAAGCATTTTATTATATTCTCTCCTATATTCATCTAACTTGTCATTAGATAATGGTAATAAAATATTTTTTTCAAAATCTATTTTGTTTAATCTTCTATTTAATATAGTTATTTTAGTGGTTGCTCCTGTATCAAATGAGTTTAATAACTCGCTATATTCTAAAAACATACCCTCTTTATCTGCCCTACTTGCAACTGCATAGTTTATATCAGTAAATCGGTAACATTTTGAATATTTATTTTTTCCTACTTGAAATATTCCATCTTGCCATATTCTAGTAACAGGTATAACATCTTGTATTCCTTTTGGAACTACAAATGCTTCTTTATCTTGTTTGAATAGTGTTCTTAATGTCTTCACTATTTTCACCCTCCTTTTCTAATTTATCTTTTAATAATTCGTAGTAAAAATTAACTGGTTTAAAAGTTAGATTCTTTGGTATTAAAAACTCTGATTTAATATAGGCGTATAAAAACTTTTCGGCTGTCATACCGTTATAAGTTACAAAACCTATTGCAGCAAAAGGTGCAGCACCTAATATACATACCCAAGACAAGGTTTCTATTCCAAAGTGTCCTTTTAATAAAAAGTATAATAATACTGCTACACCACAAGCCAATATAGAAAAAACGAACTGCCTTAATGACAGTCCGAAGAAAATGCTTTCTGTATAGTTTCTTATTTCTCTATTTATTTTTACTTCCATTTGTACCTACCTTTCTTTGCCCTTTTTATTTTTATCAAATGTGTTTGCAAGATTTCCACCGGACAAAACTTTATTAAAATCTTGCTTTGCTTTTGAAATATTTTCGTTATAATAATAGCCATACGCCCAGTCAATTTTTTTATCAGTGATTTTATAGTTAAATGCAATAATATATTCTTTACTATTGTCTTGCATTGTTTTTTCAATTAAAGCAACTGGTTGCTTATTTCTATAACCTAAATCTATAACATACATACCACCATCAAGCATTCTAGTAGTATCTCTATCAATTGTTTCTCCAATAAATAAACTGTGTTGTTCTCTTATGAAATCCTTGTTATCATTTACCCAACTTTCTAACATTTCATAAGAAGAATATTTTTCATTTTTGTATTCTTCGCTCTTTAAAAATTCCCCTGCAATCATATCGCAGAAATCATAACTAACATCATTTTCTGGTGTTGATGATTTTGAAAGCATATCATTTAACAAGTCGTATCCTAATACAAATGTGAAATACGCCTTTTCACTTTCTATAACAGTTTTATCAATATAAAACTCATCAATATAATCTCTAACATTTTGTTTTAAGCCAATGGTATTTAATGAAACTGTTTCTATTTCTTCCTTTTTGTCATAATCTTGTTCATTTTCATATATATGGACAAGGTTTTCTTTTGGATTATCCAAATTTAAGTCATCAGCCTCTATAATATAACCTTTATATTTCATAGTATCATTTATTGCTAGTCCTTCAAAATATTGCATAACATCTGGTGTATCAAAACCAGTCTTTTTATCCAAATATTCTTTTATAATTCCATTGTCTGCACAATATTGTAGATATACTTGAACTCCATCTTTGTAATCAATATCTTCTGGATATAACTCGTGAATAGAGTTCCAAATAGAATAGTGAACTTCATCAGTCATATAGCCTATTCTTTTACCTTCTTCTAAATAGTTATAGATATAATAATCAAAATTATAATCCCACTCTGGAACTTCAAGATACCCTCCATCATACTCCTTAGTATAAGGTGTAAACTCTATTGCTTCACCATAATTATCACTTGCTAATACAAAAGTATTATCATTATCTGGATCATACAAAATATAATCAATATGTTTATTTTGATGGTCCATTGTATCTTTTAAAAATGTTTCTATATCATTTTTTATTTTTTCTATCTTTTCGTTCATTTGACACCTCCTATAATCCCATCATTTCACGAACGACTCTATCAGATAATTTTATTGTTCCTACAAGCACTAACATATTGAAAATTAACTCTCCAATATATTTCCACACTTGCGTGACTGCTGCTGCATTTGCGTCCACTACTGGTGGTGAACTTGCAAATAGAGAGAATATAATACAAGATAAGACTATAATTGCTCCCTCTAAACAAACGGCACAGTAAGATTTAATAAAACTTTTCCCAACACTTTGTGTAGGTTCTCCTGCAAAGGTAGATAACGGTATCGGTGCTATTGCAGTATAAAGATATAACTTAAAGAATCTTCCATAAACAGTCATTATCATTATGAAAGATAATACTGTAATAAATAAGCCACCTATCAGCGTAACTGCCCATAGTGGTATGGATTCAAAGAAACCACATTTTTCTACTGCCGTTATAATTTCTTGTGGTAATGTTGTGCTTGTTGCTCCACCTAGTCCTGAAGCCTGAATAATTGTAGATATAACTCCTTGAACTATCTTAAATAATGAAAGCATTAAATCAAGTCCGTACGTTACCACTATCTTTGCGATTGCGAATCGTATAAATAATTTAAGAGCGTGTTCCGGTTTCTTTACTTCTGTTATAGAGCCACAAGTTTTCATTACGCCAACTACAAAGAATAAAACTAACAATGCAAGTCCAATAGCTTGAACAGCACCGTGAATATTTAGAATTACATTCCAAATACTTCCGCCTTTAAAAGTTTCCGGAGTTTGCGTAACTAATTGCCATATTTCTCCTAACTTTGAGTTCCAAGTATCAAGTGCATTTTGTAAATTTTGCACTACCCAATTATCGCTCAATATTAACACCTCCTTGTAAAAATAAGATGAGGACGAGTAGAATATTTACTCGCCCTTTGATAATTGCTTAACCTGTTATCATATTTAAGATTTCTTTTGCAAATGTGATAACAATACCACCTGCAACTGTCAAGAAACCATTGGCTCTTTGACTAGGGTCGTGACTCTTTAATGACAACCCTACTTGAACTATACCAAAGCCTAGCAAAATCATACCTATTGCTCTAATTAGTCCGAAGATAAAGTTAGATAAGTTATTTACAACAGTCATTGGATCATCTGCTGCTAAAACATTTACACTTGTTCCAATGGTTATTGCAAAAAGACTTACTCCTAATACATAAGCCTTAAATAATTTCTTTCCTTTACTACTCATTTTTAATTGTTTACTATTTTTATTCATAAATTTCATTCTCCTTTTCCTTTAAAATAGTCTTCAACTTCTTCCGAAGTAATCAATTCATAGTCATTTGCTATATCTTCAATTTCTGTGAAATTATAGTTATCTATATTTTCATCAATACTAATTGAAGCAATAGCATTTTCTGTTCCTCCGTGTAAGTAAGGTTTTTCTTTTCCATCAGTAGTAAATGCTACATTCGGATGTTTTAAAATATCATACTTAAAGTCCATTACTGGTCTTTCTCCTCTTATAAAAAGGATTGCATATTTATTATCAAGTAACCTTACTTCATCAGGAGTTAATAACTCCCTACCACTTATTTGATAGTTAGTTGAATAGTTGCCACTTCTACCACTTGATTTTCCATAAGTATTAGTATCAATCGTTTCTTTCCCCAAGAGTTCTGAAACATACTTGTGCGTAGATTGCTCGTTTCCTCCTAGATATAGAAATTCATCGCAGTTTCCTACTATTGACTCCCATTGCTTCTCAAAAAGTGCTTTTAATTGTGCTAGATTTTGAAGAATAATAGATACTGAAACTTCTCTCGAACGCATAACTGAAAGTATCTTGTCAAAGTCATCTGGAAGTGATACATTGGCAAACTCGTCCATTATGAAATGAACGTGTACTGGTAAACTTCCTCCGCATTTATGATCTGCCAAAAAAAACAACTGCTGAAACAGTTGCGTGTATAATATGCTAACTAGAAAGTTAAAGCTCGTGTCGTTATCCGGTATAAGAGCAAATAGTGCTGTTTTCTTTTCTCCTAATGATGGTAAATCTAATTCATCAGTAGCAGTTAAAGAAGCCAAACTTTCTAGGTTAAATTTTTCTAATCTTGCAGCCAAAGTAATCTGAATAGATTTTAGTGTTTTAGCAGAACCACTATGATAATCGCGGTAATACTTAATTGCTATATGCTCTGGTTCCCTTTCTTCTAATCTATTAAATAAAACATCTAATGGACTTACATAAGAGTCATCATCTTCGTGTACTTCTCCTGCTCGAAGTAGTTCCATAACCATTGGGAAATTTTGCTCATCCTCTGGTGCTTCGTATTTAAGATAAAATACAAGTGCTAGTAGTAACATACTTGCAGCAGTGTCCCAGAACGGATCATTAGACTGGCTACCCTTTGGTGTTGTTGACTTAAATAAATTGGTTACAAGTTTTTGAACATCATTGTCATTTTTTAGGTAAACGAACGGGTTGTAACAATGACTCTTTTCCATATTTATTAAGTCTAATACTTTTACCTCATAACCTTTCTTTTTCAATAATTCGCCTGTGTCCCTCACTATCTCGCCCTTGGGGTCTAAAATTACCATTGAGGTATTGCATTGCATTACATTTGGTTTGCAATAAAATCTTGTCTTTCCTGCTCCACTACCACCACAGACTAAAACATTTAGATTTCTTCTATGCTTTTTTCCATTTAACCCTATACAAACATTTTGAGTTAATAACTTATTTCTATCCATAGGTAATTGTTTGTACTTTTTATTTATCTCATTTGCATTTCCCCACCTTGCAGAGCCGTGTTCTTCTCTCCTACGGTAATTCTTTTTAGTAGATAAATAAATTGTAATTGCCATTACATAGCCAATAATAAATATTATTATTACTTTTATTGAACTATCACACCAAGTAATATGAAAAGGATTACCAATAACATCTGAAAAATCTTTCATTATTTGTGGTAATCCCCCATTTACTGATGGTGCAATTAAAAGTGCTAACCATATCGTAGGTATTAGTCCAAGACAATACAACCACTTTGGATAACTAGAATCTGTATTCATCTCTCCTCATAGACCTTGTGAGAACTTTTTTTTTAGGTGGGGCATCAATGGCTCTTAATAAAACCTCATCAACATATTCTGTATCTTTGCCCTCTTTAATCATTTTATTTCTAAACTCATTTAAAGCATTAATAAGAATACCTAACTCGTATTTATCAAGTTCTAACACTTTAATTTCTTCTTTCATAATTCCTCCTATCTTTCGTGTTCCTTATTTTTTTGTGTTTTTGAAATAGTTTCAAAATATGCACTCATTCTAGTATTTATATCTTCCATATTACTACGCATAGAAGTTAATTCATTTCTTACCTCACTAGCACTCATATTTTTAAATGCCTCTGGAATAGCGTTGATATTTATATCTGATACATCAATTCCATATTTCTTACATAACATATATGAAGTAGATTCACATTTAAAATTATCTAGTTCAGTATTTCCTGTTTCTTCAAGTGCAGACCTAGTTAGTTCTTTTGCAAGTTGTTTAAATATTGTTGGAGTTTCTCCACCCCTTTTAACATATAAAACATTATCTTCCCTATTCCATAGTGCAACTTTATCACTATTTGGAATTTCATCTACTGCCTTTATATCAACAGGACAGTCTTTTAAAAGAGCCGTTAATTTTACTCTATCATCATAATTAATAGTTCTTGGCTTTTGTGTAGAAGATGTTTGTGATATATCAAACATTTTCTTAACATTGTATGAAATAGCAGAACTACCATCTGACCTTGTATAAGAATCTCCCGGCTCTAATATCTTAATACCATTGGCACCTTTCTTTATAAATGCTCCAGATTCTTTCCAATCATCAAACTCTTTTATTTGTGTAGCATTAGGATAAGTAGCAGATATTACAAGTGCATTACCAACAGAGTATTTGTCGAATCTTCCTTGAACATCTAGGTATTGTTTATACTTGTTAATATCTGTTTTTATCTCGTCTGCTGTTTTATCCATTAAATCATATACTTCTTGTCTTTCTTGTTGCTTTCTTTCTCTCCAAGCATTTTTATCAAAAGATTTATTTGATTTAGTGGTATTACTATTAGCATTAGCCATTATTTGGTCAAAATCATTCATATTCTATTACCCTCTTTCCTTTGATTTTTTCTTTTTTGATTTTGGTTGTTTGTGTTTAGTAGTTTTGTTTTTTTCTGGCTTTTCTTTTTTAAGTTCATCTTTATCTAAATCTTTGTCTTTCTTCTGTTCTTCTCTTATTGCTTTTATTTCTTCTCTAACAGATGGCTTTTCAGATTTAGTACCCTTGTCTGACTTGTTTTTGTTGTCTAAGGTAGGCTCTGACAGAGGGCTTTTTTCTGTCTTTGCCACTTGGGGGTTTGACATTTCATTTTCCTCCTTGCTTATCGGTTTAGATAAAATATCATCAACCAATTTTTCTTCGACACTCTTAATAACAACACCTTTATCTTTACTGTCTTTTGATTTTTGAATTTCACTTTTAATAGAAGCCGTATCAACAGTAGCAAGATTAAATCTATCAACAATACGATTTATTTTACTTGCGTCTTCTGCTCTAACCATAATGTCGACCATACCATCTACACTTTTACCTCTACTTTTTAAAGCACAAAATAAAACACCATATCTTTTTGCTTCCTCTGTGAATTTTCTTAAATCTTCTTCCTTAACAGTAAATACTTTAAGCTCTTTACCAGATTTAAGCATATTAGTAAGCCTTGTCTTACCTTTTGTTTGTTTTTGGTCTTTTAATATTGCAATCATTAGTGCAGCAATATTTTTTGCTCCACTTCCAGATAGTCTTACTGCTACCTCTAATCCTTGTAAACTCATTCTTACAATAGATTCAGCAGCGTCACCTGATGTGTTCATTTTTCTCTACCTCCTTTTCTTGATTTTTTTCATCAGATAATTCTTGAAGATTTTGTTCCATCTTCTTACTTCTTTCTATAATATCTTTACATAGCACCACCTCCTTTCGTAACGGATTTATTTCTTTATTTAAGTTATCTATTTGTTCCTTAATTTCTTCCTTTTCTTGTTGTGATTTTGACTTTTTATGTTTGTACCAAAGTTTACTTCTTTGATCCATAAGTTCTTCAAGTCTTTTTTCTTTATCTTCTTTAAACGCAAAAAACTGCTCGTCAGTTTTTAAATTATTTCTGACAAGCAGTCTTGTTTCATTTGATATTTCTTCCATCTTTCGGACATCAGCACGAATAGCAGGAGATAATTTTTGATAAGGATACTTTTTAGGAAATACTCTTAATAGATAACAATAGTGAATATATAAAGCATAAAATCCTTTTGGCTTTCGTTTTTTATAATAGTTAGCATTATACTTTTTCTTGTTGCCATATTCTTCTATAAAAGGTACTCGTTTGATATATTCTTCATCAATTCTTTGTTTAATTCTATCAATAGAATATTCATTACCAAAGTATCTTTCAATACGAATATTTTTCTTATACGGGCTTCTTTTTATACTTAACTTATTACCTCTATAAATTAACTCATAGTCCATTGCTTTCATTAAATCCTCAAAGTCATAATAAGAAGTAGCCATACCTATTGCTCTATCTAAATCATTTTTAGCAATAGAGTAATAATTAATTTTATTGTTATTGTCTTTTTGATAATTAGCAAAGTTGATTCTACTATTTCTGCAAGGCTTTTCTTTCAATACCGACAAGCCGTATTCTTCACATAAAGAATCTGATAATCTTCTTAATTCTGCATAAGTTTCTCTTTTATCATAATATCTTTTTCCATCTTTAAAAGATACAGAATTTATTACAAAATGATTATGATAATGGTTAGTGTTAAGATGTGTACTAACAACAACCTCAAACCTATCTCCCCACATTTCTTCGGCAAGTCTTACTCCAATAGCGTGACATTGTTCAGGAGTAACTTCTCCCTCTGCAAATGACTGAAAGGCGTGAAAGCCAAGTATTCCTCCAGTCTTACCATATTGCTCTTTTGTAATGGTCATTTCTTCTAATGCAGTTTTAGGATTACAATTCACACCAGACACATAAAATTGTTTTTCTGTTTTATAATCTGCTTCAACATAATCAATAACATTGTGTAAATCATAATAACTGTCTTTACCATAATCACTATTGATAGTCTTTTCAATATTAGTAGTATAATCTATTACATTATCTAATCTCTTTTCTATTTTCCATATTCCTGTCGTTGCAATCTTTCCCACTCCTTTCATTTTTTGTATAAAAAAAGAGCAAACCATTTCTGATTTACTCAATAAATTGTAATTTATGATTATTTATATACTCTAATAACTTGATATTCATAATGATCATTGGCATTTGATATGCCTACTGAAATACCTTTACCATTATTAGCAGTTTCTTTAGCAGAGGATTTTTCTTTGGCTTCTTTTAATAATTCATCAATTTCAGA
>ULUH01016730.1_pt1 | contig 20284 bp, 16 predicted proteins | sample 1958241 | NCBI WGS metagenome assembly ULUH01 (sample SAMEA4835753, study PRJEB28245) | human gut metagenome | biome: gut microbiome; material: fecal sample | place: Denmark | collected 2008 | reverse complement strand
ACGAAATATACCTGGGAATAAAAAGAAAGTGGAGCATAAGCTGCAGCAAAAGCAATACATCTATAAAGCTTTATAGACTCAGCGTGTCCGCTGAATAGTTACGGTCACCACGCTAAAATCTAAAAATCTGTTAAATCCTCGGTTCGAGTGGCGCGGTTTTCAACCATGAACCAGAACTGTCAGCACCGCCGAGAAGCGAAGATATTATGGAAGATATTATGGATTGCGCAGTGTGATGATTTTGTTGGGCTTATATCATCGGATTACGGAATATTATTATTAAATTTGCATTCGGATTGGTATAGCCTCTCCAAGACATACTGAAAAATAAGAAGCGTTATGCTCATCTTGTGATTTGTGAACGTAGGAAATTCAAAGATCAGTGCAAGAGATAGCATAGTGGTTCTCACGCGCATAGCGTGGGCTACTATTGTTACATCTGCACTAATGGTTTCCTACGACCTACAAATCACGACGTGGCATAGTTGGCTCACGTTTTCTTTAACCTCTATACATCCTCAATGGGTCAATGAGAATTTGTAATGACTATGAAAAAGTGGATTCTTTTTACCACTGTTACCTTATGGATAATTAGTATACCCCTGATTATATTGGGGGTAGATAAGTATATTGAAGCCAAAGACAACCGATTGCGCAATGATTTCAACAGGGCCATTCAAAGTATCTTTAATGGACGAGAGTATATTGATGTAGTTTATTCGGGAAGAAAAGTTGGCTTTGAGAAAAAGGCGATACCTAATAAGCCTACTAAGAGAAATATTCCACAAGATGAAGAATCTATTCGCTTGTTGGGGGACTTGGATAAACGTGCTCTTAATAGATGGAAAGAAGATTATGGTGATTTAACCAAAATGTATCGTATCAAGAATAACCAAAATGAATGGGAGGTTCCATATGAGGAGGAAGATGGATGGGAGCTAATCAAAATGAGTTCATCATACGATTCGGATGGGAATTCGCTTTTAGTGCAGCAATGGATTTTTCCATACGCGGTTGGATATAAAAAACAAGATTACTATTTCGGTTATGATTATGCTCCTTCCGTTAGAACTGCTGTTGATGAGGCATTTGAGTTCTTTACCAAAGATTCAAAGTCACATATGATTGAAAATTACCAGAAGGGGGCTTGTGATAGAATTTTCAGTAAGATTTATGATTGCGATAATGAATACTATACGATTTTAAGAGATTCTATCCCCAAATTCTGGCAGTCTGGCGAGACTTTGTGGGGCGAGCCTTGGAGATATGCAAAAGATGAATATGGTGGGCGGATTATTTCTCCAATGGCATATACATATATGCATAACGGATATTACAGAGTTTTTGTCGGATTGACACAGCCAACTACATGGTCTATTAAAAGATGGGATTGTGCAGTGGATTCTGATCGTTCAAAACTCTTGAAGTTTTGGCTAATATCGACAAGCGTATTATTTGCTATAATAGTTTTAGTGTTATCAATTTCATTATTCAAGAAAAATAAACGTGCGAATGAAAGTGATTATCATAGATTACTGCGTTTGTCTCATCCTCACAATTTCATGAAACCTTATGACAAGGATAAAGTAGAGAAGGCAAATTGCATATACAAGGAAGCGGAACAAATTAATAAAGATGATGTGGGGAAGATTAATTCTCTTATTCAAAAATGTATCGATGAATTGGAGATTTCGTTTATAGATTCAGTTTCTCTTGAAGAGTTAAAACGACGGGTCAACCCCGAACGTTTTATGAATCCTTATGATGCTGAGAAGGTACAAATAGCAAATGATTTATTTGCTATTTTGTCTAAACCAGACCTGACGTACGCGGAATATGTTGAAGTTAAGAATAAAGCAGTAAAATTATAAAAGCTATATTGACATGAGTTGTTTTCGTCTGATTTTGATTGGGCTGTTTAGCATTGTAAGCTTTAGTATTAACGCTAAGCATCTGGAATTTATGGGAACTCCTATTACAGGAACGATTACTTCTTTCCAGACAAAACTTCAGTCCAAAGGGTGTTCAATAGCAAAAGGTAACAACCAATTACCATCAGGGATACGAGGCTTTAAAGGCGTATTTGCAGGTAAAGATTGTGATATATATGTTTGGTATAATCATCGTACTAAGCAGGTATACAAAGTCAGAGCCATTTCAGACTGCGGGTCTGCGTTAGATGTCGCTCACAATACGTTTTATTATTATAAAAACCTTCTAAATCAGAAATATGAAGGCATATCACTTAATTCTGATATGTTGGAGGATTCAACGAATAACGAATATGAGTTTGATATGGTAGTTATACAACCACCAATCGAAGTTGGCGCAAAAGCATTAGGGACAATTGATGTCCATATAATAGATTATGATGGCTATCCCACAACATATGGCGTAGCCATAACATATGAGGATATTGAGGGATCTTCCCAAAATGAGCAAAACACATTAAATGATTTATGATTATGCGTTATATTTCTACATTAATTTTACTGTTTATGCTTTCGTCTATCGGCGTTAATGCACAAACATCTTTAAAGAAATCATTATCGATTAATAGAATAGAACTTCAAGATGGGAATCTGTATGGTTCAGGTGCACCGTCCAGTGAGATAATAAGTAAATTGGGATTAGTAAATCGCAATTTCAAGAATTTCTACTCATATTGGACCTTCCCATATCCCAGTACAACATCTATCTCAAATCTCGACGGATCGATTACAAGTAAATTCACATCAACACCAATAGAGTTAACCGTTACGAATAAAGGACAAGTACTTTCTCTATCTCTAAAAAACAAATCTCAGTATTGGATTGGGATTGATGTCTCAAGCCTCAATTATAACATATCCTATTTTTCCGGAGATGATCTAATCCCCTATTCAGGCGAGGATTTTCCTAAGACTTTGGGGACTTTATTCAATTTTGAGAGAGGAGAATACGATTATGTATTACTTCCTCCTCATGCGCAATCCGAATGGGACTTATTTAGGATTGATGGGGTTCAAAATGGTTATGATATAATCCATAATTGCATTAAAAACGGCTCTCGTATGGATTTTACAATTCCAATATATATTTATAAGGCGGATCCAGTTACACCCGAATTAAAGAATATGAAAAATAAGCGAGTGTATCAATATGCTCAGCATACCCCTATTAAGGCAAAAATCAACTATAAGGGAGGATATTATAAGGAGGGTGAGGCATTCCATATACATAATGATTACATTAATATTGTACAATCTTCTCATGATATGGAATGTGCGAAATTAAAATTTATTTGTAACGTTTTAACTTCCAATCAACGCATTCCTTCAACAAAAAACAAATTTGGTTTAGAGGTTTATTCAAAATAATATATGGGAGCCACAAGTGATTAGTCTGTGGCTCCCTTTCTATCATCTAATTCTGAAACTGTTCTTGACAGTCTGTTTCAGCGATTGCCATTTTTCTTTGAACCACTGGAAGACTCTCTTGCCGCCGAGATGGAGACGGTAGTTATTGTCGCATATTGCCCCATATTTGAAACTTTCTCTCCAAAAAGAAAGTTTTTCTCAGGATTTATTCGCATCTTTGTTATGCCTGTAGTTTAATTTTACTGTCAGCGTTACGCAACGCAGAGACAAGGGAATTATTCCAGCACGGCGAGTTGCCAACCAACAGTTACAAAAAAAACGATATTGAATGATCAACAGCTTCCAAGACGCAAAAAGCCTTCTCCTCACAGCGGAAAAAGCTTTCAACGACAAGGCTTATCAACAGTCTGCCGAAATCGTTGAAGACGTGGCACGCTACGCCGCCTATCAAAGCGACGGGCTCACAGCCGGACAGAAAGCCGAACTCACACAGATTGTAAAACAAGCCATCGGCCGCTTCACGTTTTGCCCCGACGAATGCGTTTGGGAAGAAACCAGCGCCCTTATGGACCTATTCAGAGATTAACTATGGGATATCTTGTAATTTGCCCCACATGCGGCGGAAAAATGAGTGTAAATGCCGACCGATGCCCTCATTGCGGCGAGACCGAATTCTTCAAATATGCAGCCCGCACCCGCATAGTCGGCTCCAAGCCGTGCAAGCACTGCGGGGCTACTGGACTCGTCTGGCGATATGACGCCACAGCAATGTCTTACAATCCCGGAGGAATGCATGGCGCATACAACGTGCTCCCCGGACAATTCAAAATAAAAATAGGCAATGACACATTCGTTATCGAGGATGTCAAGCCAGAGATGCGCAGCAGATTTGAGACATGCATCCGCAACCATGACTACGAAATAACGTTCATACGAAAAGCTCTCCACTCCATAAAATACGACCAGGACGCCTGCCCCGAATGCAACGGCAATGGAAAAATCAACGATGTGGTCAAAGAATATTCGCGTATAGACCTCCGCAAAAAAGGTATTTGAGAAACGTGAAAGCGTGCCCCAGGACTAGCCCAGGGCACGCTTTCACTATATAAATTATTATGTTTTAGCCGAATATCAGCACAACAAGCTGCGCCGTGATTACACGCATGAACATAGACAACGGATAGACCGTAGAGTATGCCACGGCAGGCGCATCGTTGTTTGCCACCTTGTTGGAGTATGCCAATGCAGGAGGATCGGTATAGCTTCCCGACATTATACCAAGAATCGACAGGTAGTTGAACTTGAACTTGGCGCGGGCAATGAAGCTCATAATAATCTGCGGAATCACCGTTATAAGGAATCCCCAGAACACCCACATCAAGCCTTGAGCGTTAAACACCGTCTCGGCAAATTTCTCACCTGCGCCCAATCCCACTGACGCAAGGAATAGGCAGATGCCCACTTCGCGCAGCATGAGGCTCGCGCTTGTCGATGTGTATGTGACGAGTTTGAATTTATATCCGAAACGGCTCAACAAGATAGCCACCACCAGCGGACCTCCGGCAAGACCGAGCTTCATCGCCGCCGACATTCCCGGGATGGCGAAAGGAATTGAACCGACAATGATACCGATGAATATGCCGATAAACATTGTCACCATATTCGGTTCGTGCAGGCGTTTCATCGAGTTGCCAAGTCGTGTGGCAAGACGCTCGATGTGGCTCGGGTCGCCCACCACGGTGATGCGGTCGCCCACCTGCAGTTTCAAGTTGGGATTGGCAAGGAGGTCGAGACCGGCACGGTTTACGCGCGTTGCGTTGAGGTTGTAGCCGTTGTGCAGACGGAGCGAGCCGAGCGTGCGTCCGTTATAGTGGCTTTTTGTCACGAGTATGCGTCGCGAAACCACATTGCTCTGCGACTCTGCCTCCCATTCCATGTCGACTACTGGACCGATTACCATCTGGAATGCCGACTCGTCTTGTATTGAGCATACAGTGAGCAGAAGGTCGCCCTTTGACACCACTGTTTTCGATGTAGGAATAATCACTTCGCCAGTTTCTTTCACCTTCATTCGCGACACAACGAAGTCGTGGTCGATAACCATGTGCAACTCACCGATGGTTTTTCCCTCTATACGATGGTTCTCAACTTGGAATGTCACGACATAAGGTTTCAAAGTGCTGTCTTCGTTTTCGTCCTCAATTTCTTTCTGCTCTTTCTCAATCTTCACGCGGAACACCGCCTTCAGCAGAATCATTGACAGGATGATGCCTACAACACCCAGCGGATAAGCGGCGGCATAACCCATCGAGAGATCTTCTGCCGTGCCTGCCGTTGCGGGGTCGAGCGTGCCGAGCGCCTGCTGCGCCGCACCAAGACCTGGAGTGTTGGTCACCGCACCGGAAAGGACACCCACGATCTGCGCGATTTTCACGTCGCAAGTGTAGTAAATCACCAATGCCACTGCCACGTTGAGCAGCACCACCATCACCGCAAGCATATTCATCTGAACTCCGCCTTTCTTGAACGAGGAGAAGAAACCAGGGCCCACCTGCATACCGATTGAGAACACAAACAATATCAATCCGAAATCACGGATGAAATTGAGCAGTGTCGCATTGGCTATTGAGAAGCCGAAATGCGACATTACGATGCCTACAAACAGAACGAATGTGACACCCAGGGAAATCCCGAAGAACTTAATCTTGCCCAGCAGCACGCCCAACGCTATCACCAGCGAATAGACCACCACATCATGGGCAATCGAGCTTTCCGTAAACAACGATACTATCCAATCCATCTATCTTTTTTTGGTTTACTATTTTCAAGTTGCAAAATTACTGTTTTTTTTCCATATTCATTCCCTTTTCATCCACTTTTGTTGCTCTACAACATAATTTTTGAGCAAATTTATTACACACTTCAGCAAAATCTGTGTAATTTTATAGCATTTTCCGTAATTTTTCTATCAAAATATCACAAAATACGCCTTTTTAGTGAAAAATATTTGGTTATTTCAGATATTCTCAATACATTTGCAATCGAAAACAAAGAAAGAATTATGATATATAAGAACAACATATCAGCGGTCGGACTAATTTGCCTATCTTCAGTCGTCATTATTTGCAAAGCAAATGAGGAGCGGTAGCCGACGCGTTGTTGTTTTTATATAACCAACTTACAGCGACCTTTCCTCAACATGAAGAAAGGTCGATTTTTTTATATATAAGATTATGAGCAAACCATTGAGAAGTGCGCAGTGCACACAGGGACGCCGCATGGCGGGAGCAAGGGCTTTGTGGAGAGCCAACGGAATGAAGGAGGAGCAGATAGGCAAGCCAGTGATTGCCGTTGTCAACTCGTTCACCCAGTTTGTGCCCGGGCACACGCACCTGCACGAAATCGGACAGTTTGTAAAACAAGAGATTGAGAAACTTGGATGTTTCGCAGCCGAGTTCAACACGATAGCCATCGACGACGGCATCGCCATGGGGCATGACGGTATGCTCTACTCCCTGCCGTCGCGCGACTTGATAGCCGACAGCGTTGAATATATGGTCAATGCCCACAAGGCCGACGCGATGGTGTGTATCAGCAACTGCGACAAGATAACTCCGGGAATGCTCATGGCATCCATGCGGTTGAACATCCCTGCGATATTCGTGTCGGGAGGTCCGATGGAGGCAGGCCACCTCGGCAACCGTCCGCTCGACCTGATTGACGTGATGATCGACTCCGCCGACACCACGGTCGACGACGCGACGGTCACCCACCTTGAGCAATTCGGATGTCCCACATGCGGATCGTGCTCCGGCATGTTTACAGCCAACTCGATGAACTGTCTCAACGAGGCCATCGGACTCGCGCTGCCCGGCAACGGCACAATCCTCGCCACCCACACCAACCGCAAGGAGCTGTTCAGGCGGGCGGCGGCACAGATAGTGGAAAACTGCCGAGCCTACTACTTTGACGACGATGCCAGCGTGCTTCCACGCTCAATAGCCACACGCCAGGCGATGCTCAACGCCATGACGCTCGACATAGCCATGGGCGGCAGCACCAACACCGTGCTCCACCTGCTTGCCGTTGCCAACGAGGCCGACGTTGATTTCACGATGAACGACATCGACGTTCTGTCGAGGAAAACACCGGTGCTTTGCAAAGTGGCACCCAACTCTAAATACCACATCGAGGACGTAAACCGGGCAGGCGGCATCCCTTCAATCATGGGCATTCTTGCCGACAACGGCCTTGTCGACACATCGTGCCGACGCGTTGACGGACTTACACTCGGCGAGGAAATCGAGAAATACGCAATCGGAGGAAAGGCATTCGGCGCAGATGCCAAAGCGTTGTGGAAGAGCGCGCCGTGCGGCAAGCGAACCACCGCCCTCGGCAGCCAAAGCTCCACCTATTCCTCGCTCGACGACGACCGCGCCAACGGATGTATCCGAGATTTCGCCCACGCCTACGTGAAAGACGGCGGACTTGCCGTGCTTACCGGCAACATAGCCTCCGACGGCTGCGTGGTGAAAACCGCAGGCGTCGATGAGAGCATCTTCCACTTCAAAGGCAAAGCCAAAGTGTTTCAGTCGCAGGAAGAGGCAGTCGACGGCATCCTTGCCGGCGATGTAGCTGCGGGCGATGTGGTGGTGATAACCTACGAAGGGCCCAAGGGCGGTCCGGGGATGCAGGAGATGCTCTACCCCACGTCATACATCAAGTCGCGCCACCTCGGCAAAGAGTGCGCCCTCATCACCGACGGACGCTTCTCCGGCGGCACTTCGGGGCTGTCGATAGGCCACATCTCGCCTGAAGCGGCGGCAGGAGGTGCTATCGGGCTGGTGCGCGACGGCGACGCCATAGAAATCGACATTCCCCGCCGCACCATCAACGTGCTGCTCTCCGCCAGCCAGCTGGCAGAGCGACGCAAGGAAGAGGAGTCGCGCGGCAAAGCGGCATTCACCCCGACGAAGCGCCACCGCGAAGTGTCGAAAGCACTGCGGGCATACGCCGCCATGGTGTCGAGCGCCGACAAAGGCGGCGTTAGAATCATTGACTGACATGACAACCTATTGGGCAATCTACAACAAAAAAGCATAATATGAACGGAAACAAAATATCTGGAGCGGAAGCCATCATAAAATCCTTCTTGAGCGAGGGTGTCGACACAGTGTTCGGCTATCCCGGAGGCGCCATCATCCCCGTCTACGACGTGCTTTACGGCTATAAGAAAGAGCTGCGCCACATTCTTGTGCGCCACGAACAGGCAGCCATCCATGCAGCGCAAGGCTATGCACGCGTCACGGGACGCACCGGTGTGGCGATGGTCACATCCGGTCCCGGCGCAACCAACATAATCACAGGCATCACCGACGCCCTCATCGACAGCACTCCGCTTGTCGTAATCACCGGACAGGTAGGCAACAGCAGTCTGGGCACCGACGCCTTCCAGGAAACCGACGTGATGGGCATCACCCAGCCTGTGACAAAATGGAGCTGCCAGGTGCGCCGTGCCGAGGACATCCCCGAAGCCATAGCACGCGCCTTCCACATCGCGTCGACCGGGCGTCCGGGTCCAGTTGTGCTCGACATCACCAAAGACGCACAGGTGCGCACAATGGAATGGCATTATGAGAAATGCAACTTCATCCGCAGTTACATACCCTACCCCGACATCAGCGATGAAGCTGTGATACAGGCTGCCGAACTCATAAACAACGCCGAGCGTCCGATGATCATAGCCGGACATGGCGTGATGATTTCCGGTGCGGAAAAAGAATTGGCAGAAATGGCTGAGAAAGCCGACATCCCCGTTGTCTGCACATTGCTCGGACTGTCTTCGATACCGTCAAGCCATCCACTCTACAAAGGCATGGCCGGCATGCACGGGAACATCGGACCGAATGTCAACACCAACAAGTGCGATGTGCTGATAGCCATAGGCATGCGGTTTGACGACCGCGTCACGGGCGACACGTCGAAATATGCCCCACAGGCAAAGATTGTGCATATCGACATCGACCCGTCGGAATTCAACAAAAACATACGCGCCACAGTGCCTGTGCTCGGCGATGCGAAAACGGTGCTCGGCAAACTCATCCCGATGCTCCGAAGGAACGGGCATAAGGAATGGCTCTCCACGTTCAACCGTCCGGAAGCCGTGGAATATGAGAAAGTAATCAAGCCCGAGACCGAGCCTTCCGAAGGAATGATGAACATGGGAGAAGTGGCGCGAAGAGTGTCGGAGGCCACCAACAACGACGCCATTCTTGTCACCGATGTGGGACAGAACCAAATGCTCTCCGCCCGATATTTCAAATTCTCTCGTCCCGACAGCATTGTCACGTCGGGCGGACTCGGCACCATGGGATTCGGACTTCCAGCTGCCATCGGTGCGAAAATCGGGCAACCCGGCCGTCAGGTGTGCCTTTTTGTGGGCGACGGAGGTCTGCAGATGACAATACAGGAACTCGGCACAATTTTTGAGTATAAAGTTCCTGTAAAAATCATACTGCTCAACAACAACTTCCTCGGGATGGTGCGGCAATGGCAGGAACTGTTCTTCCACAAGCACTACAGCGAGACACCGATGGTCAATCCCGATTTCGTGGCACTCTGCAAGGCTTACGGCATCAATGGCGAGGACGTTGTGGAACGCAAAGACCTCGGACAGGCAATCAAACGCATGCTCGACTCCGACGAAGCCTACCTGCTCAACGTGTGCATCCAGCCCTACAATATGGTGTTTCCGATGACCCCGGCAGGCAGCAACGTAGACAACATTATGCTCAACGCAACGGAGCATTACATTTAACGACGACAGAAAGATATGGAACAGTTATACACATTCACCGTTTTCACCGAAAACCGCGTCGGTCTGCTCAACCAGATTTCGATTATCTTCACGCGCCGCAGCGTGAACATTGAAAGTCTGTCGGTGTCGCCGTCGTCGATTCCTGGCATACATAAATTCACCATCACCGCCAACTGCGACACCGACATGGCGCAGAAAATCGTGATGCAGATTGAAAAGCGCATCGATGTGCTGAAGGCATTTGTCTACACCGACGCCGACCTTGTCTACCAAGAGATTGCCCTCTACAAAGTGCCGACCGACAAACTTGTCGCCGAGCGCGACCTTGAGACAATAATCCGCGCCCACAACGCACGCATTCTTGAAATCGACAAGGAGTTTACCGTAATCGAAAAGGCCGGTCACTACAACGAGACCGAGGCGCTGTTCAACGAACTCAAAAAATATGGCATACTGCAATTTGCAAGAAGCGGCCGTGTGGCTGTGACAAAAATCAACGACGAGCCTCTTAACCGCTACCTCGACGAGCAACAGAAAAGACATAAGACAACGATATATGACAACTGACAGTAAAATTTATTCAAAATCATGGCTTCTCACTCCCGGCGAATGCAACTGTGAGAAAGAGATGCCGGTGTGGCTAATGACCGAACGCATCATCGACGTAGCCACCGAACACGCCAATTCGTGGGGCGTGGGCTATGCCCGCCTTATTCTCGACAATCAGGCATGGGTGCTGTCGAGAGTGGCGATAGAGATGAAACGCTGGCCGAAAGTCAACGAGACCTACACCCTGTCGACATGGGTGGAAGACTACAACCGGCACTTCTCCGAACGCAACATCGAGGTGACCGACACCGACGGCAACGTAATCGGCCACGCACGCACCGTCTGGGTGGTGATCGACCTGACGACACGACAAAGCTGCGACATTTCATCGCTCGACTATATACGCAACAACCTCTGCGAGAAGGAGTGCCCCATTGCCAAGCACACACGCATACGCAGTGTCGACGCGGCAAGGACTTCGGAATACACTTTCCAATATTCCGACATCGACTTCAACCAGCACGTCAACAGCCTGCGCTACATCCGCCTGCTGCTCGACCAATGGACGGCAGATTTCCACAACGAGCACGTTGTGAAGCGGTTTGAGATAGCTTATATGAACGAAGGGCTTCCCGAACAGACGGTGCAGATAAGCGTCGACGACCGGTCGGACGACTGTACATTGGAAATCAGCCACGGCAGCGAACCGTTGTGCCGCACGAGAATCGTGTTTGACAATAGATAACAACTCAAATTTATAATCATTTATAATCATTTTTAATATATAAGTATTATGGCAAAGATTAATTTTGGCAGAGTAGAAGAAACAGTGGTTACCCGCGAGGAATTTCCTTTGGAAAAGGCAAAAGAAGTATTGAAAAACGAGACAATCGCCGTAATCGGCTATGGCATCCAGGGTCCAGGCCAGGGTCTGAACCTCCGCGACAACGGCTTCAACGTAATCGTTGGACAGCGCAAGGAGTCAAAGACATGGGACAAGGCTGTTGCCGACGGATGGATTCCGGGCGAGACTCTCTTCGACATCGAGGAGGCCGCCGAGCGTGCGACAATCATTGAATACCTTCTGTCGGATGCCGCACAGATCGAAGTGTGGCCACGCCTGAAGAAACACCTCACAGCAGGCAAAGCCCTCTATTTCTCGCATGGCTTCGCCATCACCTACAAAGAGCGCACCGGCATTGTGCCTCCTGCCGATGTCGACGTAATCATGGTTGCGCCCAAAGGCTCCGGCACATCGTTGCGCCGCCTCTTCGTGCAGGGACGAGGCATCAACTCGAGCTTCGCAGTGTTTCAGGATGCCACAGGACGCGCAAAAGAGCGTTGCCTTGCATTGGGCATCGGCATCGGCTCAGGATATATGTTTGAGACCGACTTCAAGCGCGAGGTCTACAGCGACCTCACCGGCGAGCGCGGCACGCTGATGGGCGCAATCCAAGGCATCTTCGCCGCCCAATACGACACGCTCCGCGCCCACGGACACACCCCATCAGAAGCGTTCAACGAGTCGATTGAAGAGCTGACACAGTCGCTCATGCCGCTCATCTCCGAGAACGGAATGGACTGGATGTATGCCAACTGCTCCACCACAGCGCAACGCGGCGCCCTTGATTGGTGGAAGAAATTCCGCGACGCTACCCGCCCTGTGTTCGAGAATCTGTACAACGAAGTGGAATCGGGCAACGAGGCACAACGCTCAATCGACTCCAACAGCAAGCCTGGCTACCGCGAAGGCTTGCAGAAAGAGCTGCAGGAACTGCACGACAGCGAGATGTGGCGCACAGGAGATGTTGTCCGCAAACTTCGCCCTGAAAACGATTAGTCAACCGCTTTGACCAACCGCAACAAAACGGGATGTCACGGCTCTTGCCATGGCATCCCGTTTCGTTTTTTTTGTGCTTTTTTGTTTTCGTGCCACAAAGATTGTATCTTTACACCCATAAAATTCTTTATACAATGAAATACTACTTTTATTCACTTATTGTTATTGCGCTGCTGCTCACTGCAAGCGTCAGCATCCACGCCTCAAAAAAATTAAAAGGAGAGGCATCATGCCGCACCACCAACACAGAGACAATTCTCCACGCCTGGTGCTGGTCGTTCAACACAATCCGCGAAAATATGAAAAGTATTGCCGACGCAGGGTTCACTATGGTGCAGACATCGCCGGCCAACCACTGCTTTATCGGCGACGGCGGCGGCAAGCAGATTATGGGCAACGGCAAATGGTACTACCACTATCAGCCGTTGGATTGGACCATCGGCAACTATCAGATGGGCACACGCGATGAATTCATCGCAATGTGTGCCGAGGCAAAAAAATACGGAGTGCGCGTGATTGTCGACGTGCTGCCAAACCACACGGCATTCGACACATCGGCTGTGGCGCAGGGTTTGCGCGATGCCGTCGGTGGCATCGACAACCTCTACCATGCCAACGGTCTTGTTGAAATAAAAGACTACAACGACCGTCTGCAATGCACCACCAGCGGAGTCGGAGGCCTACCAGACGTAAACACAGAAAATCCTGATTTCCAATACTACTATATGCAGTATGTAGCCGACCTTATCCGCTGCGGCGCAGGCGGTTTCCGCTACGACACGGCAAAACATATCGGATTGCCGTCAGACCCTCTCGACCCTAAGTCGAAGAAAAACGATTTCTGGCCAGTGGCTATGGGCATGAAGTCGGTGAAGGGCTTCCGTCTGGAGAACCGCGACCAACTGTTTATCTACGGCGAAGTGCTGCAGGACCGCAACGTAAAGGAAAAGGAATACGGCAAATATATGGGCTTGACCGCCAGCAACTACGGCCATGAAATCCGTCAGATTATCAGCAAACGCAAGGCGACAAGCACGGAGGTGGCCGATTGGCAGCATTCTGTCAGCGCAACGAAACTCACCACTTGGGTAGAGTCGCACGACACATATTGCAACGCCAACGAGTCGGCAACGCTTACCGACACACAGATCAGACTTGGATGGGTGATTATCACCGCCCGACAGAACGGCACGCCCCTCTTCTTCTCTCGCCCTGACGGCAGCACCCGTGAAAACTTTTGGGGCAACAACCTTATCGGGCCTAAGGGCAACGATGAGTTTCGCAACCCGGAGGTTGTGGCTGTCAACAAATTCCGCAAAGAAATGGACGGCGAGAAGGAATATATCGGCACTGCCGCCGACGGCTCTGTCGTGGCTATCGGCCGCGGACACAAAGGCATGGCTATCGTCAACCTATCGCAGCAGGAAGTGGCGCTCAGCATTGCCACAAAGATGGCCGACGGCACCTACACCGACGCTGTCCATGGCACTGTGTTCACAGCAGCCGACGGCATCCTTACAGCCACACTCGCTCCGGAAACATCGTATGTGATTAAATAGTGTAACACAAATAAAAAGGCAAGGTTGCGGGACGAAACCCGCAACCTTGCCTTTTTACCGCCCATAGATGCTATGTCTGGACACGCGCCTGAGTAAAAATGCAGGCATTGACGACTGCCGCCAAGCGCTTTTTTCTCCTCCAAACAGCCCAAAGTGTTTTTATGGCAACGTTTCCGACTTTTCAAACACAACGTCGCGCCACCACATATATTTTTGCCGAACCGGAAAATTATATGTAATTTTACGGCTGAAAACAATCAATAATAGAGGAAATGAAAGGAATAGTTCTCGCAGGTGGTTCTGGCACACGCCTTTACCCGATTACAAAAGGTGTCAGCAAGCAATTGCTGCCGGTCTACGACAAACCGATGATTTATTACCCCATTTCGGTGCTGATGCTTGCCGGCATCCGCGACATTCTTATCATCTCCACCCCAACCGACCTACCGTCGTTCCGGCGTCTGCTCGGCGACGGCAGTGATTTCGGTGTCAGATTTGAATATGCGGAGCAACCGTCGCCCGACGGTCTGGCACAGGCTTTCATCATCGGCGAACAGTTTATCGGAAACGACTCGGTGTGCCTCGTGCTCGGCGACAACATATTTCAAGGAAGCGGCTTCTCGGCGGTGCTGCGAGAGGCGGTTCAGAATGTGGAACGCGACGGCAACGCCACGGTGTTCGGCTATTGGGTCGACGATCCCGAACGCTACGGCGTAGCCGAATTCGATGCCGACGGCCGTTGCCTCTCAATCGAGGAAAAGCCGGAGCATCCGAAGTCAAACTATGCCATTGTGGGACTCTACTTCTACCCCAACGACGTGGTGCGCATAGCCAAAAACATAAAGCCTTCGGCTCGCGGCGAACTTGAAATAACATCTGTCAACCAAGCGTTTCTCGAAAGCGGGCTGCTGAAAGTGCAGACCCTTGAGCGCGGATTCGCATGGCTCGACACCGGCACCCACGACTCGCTTGCCGACGCCTCCATCTTCGTAGAAGTGATTGAAAAACGCCAGGGTCTGAAAATCGGATGTCTGGAGGGCATCGCGCTGCGCAAAGGCTGGATTACTGCAGAAAAGATGCGACAGCTGGCACAACCGATGATCAAGAACCAATACGGGCAATATCTGCTGAAAGTAATCAAAGAATTAGGTTTAGAATAAAATTATATGGAAGTAATAAAGACTGCTATTGACGGCGTGGTGATTATAGAGCCACGGATTTTTGCCGACGACCGCGGTTATTTTTTCGAATCATTCTCCGAACGCGACTTCAATGCGCAGGTGCGCACCGTGCACTTTGTGCAGGACAACGAGAGCCGCTCATGCTACGGCGTGCTGCGCGGACTGCATTTCCAGAAGCCGCCCTACGCACAGTCGAAACTGGTAAGAGTGGTGAAAGGCGCCGTGCTCGATGTGGCTGTCGACATACGCCGCGGCTCACCTACGTTTGGACAGCACGTTGCCGTCGAGCTTTCGGCTGAAAACCACCGGCAGTTCTTCATCCCACGCGGATTCGCCCACGGATTCAGCGTGCTCACCGACGATGTGGTTTTCCAATACAAATGCGACAATTTCTATGCGCCGCAAAGCGAGGGAGCGATTGCCTGGGACGACGCCGCTCTCGCCATCGACTGGCGCATACCTGCCGACAAGGTCATCCTGTCGGAAAAAGACAAGTGCCACCCGCTGCTGAAAGATGCAGAATGGCTTTTTGACTACAACGATAATCTCTACGAATAATGAATATACTCGTGACTGGCGCCAACGGACAGCTTGGCAACGAAATGCGCCGCGTCGCCGCTGAAAGAAGCGACAACTACACATTTACCGACGTGGCAGAACTTGACATCACCGACATTGACGCCGTCTGTGCCAAAGTGAAGGAAACGAAAGCCGACGTAATCGTGAACTGTGCCGCCTACACCAACGTAGACAAGGCTGAGGACGACGTCGCACGCGCCGACCTCATCAACAATCAGGCGGCTGGAAATCTTGCCTACGCCGCCAAAGAGGCTGGAGCAACGCTTATTCACGTGTCGACCGACTATGTGTTTGACGGATCGTCGTCAATACCATATATCGAGACCGACGACACCTGCCCTACCGGCGTCTACGGCAAGACAAAGCTTGCCGGAGAGATGGCTGTCATTGCCACTGGATGCCGCTCGATAATCATCCGCACGGCTTGGCTGTACTCCCGCTGGGGCAACAATTTCGTGAAAACAATGCGCCGCCTGACGGCTGAACGCGACTCGATAAACGTAGTGTTTGACCAGGTTGGCTCACCGACGTTTGCCGGCGACCTCGCCGACGCAATCAGCCACATCATCGAAAACCGGCTGACCAACAGAACGGGAGTCTACCACTTCACCGACGAGGGTGTCTGCTCATGGTATGACTTCACTGTTGCCATCGCAGAGGCGTCGGGCAACTGCTGCGACATCCATCCAATCCACTCCTACGAGTACCCAAGCAAGGTGGAACGTCCGCACTATTCCGTGCTCGACAAATCGAAATTCCGCAACACGTTCGGCTTTGCCATTCCTCATTGGCACGCATCTCTGAAAAAATGCATAACACAACTGGAATCTGACAAATGAGCAATTATAAACGCAACATAATCGTGACCGGTGGAGCCGGATTTATCGGATCGCACGTGGTACGCCTGATGGTAAACAAATATCCCGACTACCGCATCATCAATCTCGACAAACTGACGTATGCCGGAAACCTCGCCAACCTGCACGACGTGGAGGACAAGCCAAACTATGTCTTTGTCCATGCCGACATCTGCGACTTCGAGACTATCCAGAAGATTTTAGCCGACTACAACGTAGACGGCATTATCCATCTTGCCGCCGAGAGCCACGTTGACCGGTCAATCAAGGACCCGTTCACGTTTGCCAGAACCAACGTGATGGGAACTCTGTCGCTGCTGCAGGCCGCCAAAGAGTATTGGGAAAGCCTTCCCGAAGGCTACGAAGGCAAACGCTTCTACCACATCTCGACCGACGAAGTCTATGGCGCGCTGGAGATAACCGACTCCGAAGGCATCGAGTCGCCGTTTACCACCAAAGCGTCGTCGGAGCATCACCATGCCTACGGAAAGGACTTTTTCCTTGAGACAACGAACTACAATCCGCACTCGCCTTATTCGGCATCGAAGGCGTCGAGCGACCATTTTGTGCGCGCATTTCACGACACCTACGGGATGCCTACAATCGTGACCAACTGCTCCAACAACTATGGTCCATACCAATTTCCCGAGAAGCTGATTCCGCTGTTTATCAACAACATCCGCCACCGCCGACAGCTGCCTGTATACGGAAAAGGCGAAAACGTGCGCGACTGGCTGTATGTAGAAGACCACGCCCGTGCCATCGACCTTATTTTCCATCAAGGGAAAGTGGCTGACACATACAACATCGGCGGTTTTAACGAGTGGAAAAACATCGACATCGTGCGGGTGCTGATCAAGACCGTCGACCGGCTGCTCGGCAACCCCGAAGGCGCGTCTCTCGACCTGATTACACACGTGACCGACCGCAAGGGGCATGATATGCGCTACGCAATCGACAGCCGCAAGCTGCAGCGTGAGCTCGGTTGGGAACCAAGTCTGCAGTTCGAGGAGGGCATCGAGCGCACTGTGCGCTGGTATCTCGACAATCAGGAGTGGATGGACAACGTCACCTCCGGCGCATATCAGCACTACTACGACGATATGTATAAAAACCGGTAACAGCAACCGTAAGACAACGACAAAAGGCTGCGGCACATCGGATTGTGCCGCAGCCTTTTGCTATATATGCAAACGCACCTTATCGTATCACGCACTTGCCAACAGCCCTTACCGATGGCGACTGCAGAACTACGAAATAAATTCCTGTGCCTGCACTCTTAGCATCGATGTCAAGAGTGTTGGTTCCCGCCTGCAACGCCACGTCGTTGGCGACAATCATTTGTCCCGTAGCCGAGAACATCGACAACCGCGCCTTCTCGCTGCATTGCGAGTCGTAGCGCACCTCAACAGTTTCGCCACGCAAGGCAATACCAAGAGCGGAAGGCTTGTCGGCAACCACCGTTTCCACACCGCTTTCCGCCGAATAGTGCGTAGCCATGTTGCGAAGAGCAATAGTGCGCGTCTCGCCACGTTTTTTGGTGTCGAGAGTGAACCGCATTGTGGTTAGTTTCAACGGATAGCGATAGTATTCTATCGGCTCGTCGGCAAAGGCCGTGTTCAAATCCGCCAAATCCACATTGCGCATCTCCTGCTTGCCCAATGCATCGACATAGAAGAAATGCACTTTCTTGACAACGCCATCCTTGTCGTCGAGATCGAACGACAACGACTCCGGTAATCCGAACAGCGTCTTGTTGAAAGTCAAGTCGATTGTTGCAAGGCGACCGTTGGTGATGTCAAACGACCACGCTGCGCCCGAATTCCAACCTTCAGGAAGAGCAGCCGTTGATACAGAGAGATTCGACACTCCCGACAATGCGCGTTCAAAATCGCTGTCGTTGGTGAAATCAGTCACCAACACAGGCTTGTCGCTGTTCTCCACCGTCACGTTGACACTCACCGCAACATCGCCAAACCGTCCGGTCACAACCGTAGTGCCGTTTTGTCCGGCATAAATCATACCGTCCTCAACACGGCACACGTCGGGATTCTCCACCTCCCAGCTGAAAGCTATCGGACTGAGCGCGAAATCAGCAGCAGCTGTTTTGCCAATAAGTTCTATCAGCGGCGTGTGTTTTTTATCGACAATCACACTCTCATATTTAGGCACCACTTTGTCAATCGCAATTGTTGTTACAGGAATCTCCGCGCGCAAACCGTCTTTCTCGGCAATAATCTTGCCTGTCATTCCTTCCGATCCCGAATGGAAATACCCGTCGGCATCGACTGTTCCAAGAGCGGCAGGCTCACAAGAGAAGCTGCACCCCTTCAAATCCTTGTCGAGCACCTCGTCATATTCATTGAACGCCATCATGCGCAATGGAGCAATGGCAATCACCGACATGTTTATCGCCGACTTGCTGAACGCTATGCGAGCAACTTTGTTAGACTCCGGGGCAAGCGACACGGCAAGCATCGCGTCTTCAACAGGACGCACAGAGCCACGGCCAGGGAGATTGAGCATCTCGCCGTCAACAGCAATGGCTGCGCTGCCTCCGCTGTCAAAGTTCACTATATCCCAAGCTCCGCGATTCACCATCCAGCTGCAAAGTTCAATACAGTCAATCGCAGAGCTCTGAACCGACATCTCATTAATCAACATATACAGTTTGGTCTTGTCTTTTGAGATTCCGGCAAGCACGTGCGCCGACTTCTCATATTCGCGGCCATTCTCAAAATTGTTATACTCGCCGTCGTGGAACACACCGTCGTGTACAAGGCTCGGATAGCCGTGAAATGCGTTCAGAATGTCCTTCGGCGCCGTACCCCACTTCGTCCCAGCTACAGTCTGCTCCACTCTGACCACATCGCCAACCGACAAAGGATGCTGATTGTAGGCATCGATGGCATCGCCTCGCAGATAAAGCACATACTCGGTCTTCGTCGACTGGATAGGCTCGTCCGACACCGCCTCTACACGGCACGGAGTAGGATCACCGTTGACAATCCATTCGCCTTGAGGTTTCAGCTTAATATATTTGCCGGCATCTTTTAGAGTGATGCTGTTCATGCGGTTAAGCAGGATGCAGTTGCCTGTGAAACCATTAGTGGCATCCGAATTGTAGCACGAGATGTCGAGCGACAGCCCGTTGTCGGCAACCACACGCGTCGTAAAACCAGTATGGGCAAATATTTCCGCTTTCTTATCCTTTGTAATTGCGAGCAGAGAGCGTGCGAAATCACGACGCCACGCAAACTCGCCGTTGCTGATGTTGATGCCAATGCAGACACCCATGTCATAACTGAAGAAATCGTGGTTCCAAGCCACCTTGACGTTGTGTCCCGAACGCGAATTCTGCTTATAGAACGTAGGCAGGTCCCAACGCTGCACATCAGGCACAGCATCGCGGCTCTGCGCCTGCTCAATCTTGTTGTAGGGATTTGTAAGGTCTATTTCTGTGAACCACAGAATGACAGGTTTGTCGGGATAGATATACTTGGTATACTTTATTCCCGGTCCAACGGTGTAAGACTCCACCTC
>ULUH01047419.1_pt1 | contig 20366 bp, 19 predicted proteins | sample 1958241 | NCBI WGS metagenome assembly ULUH01 (sample SAMEA4835753, study PRJEB28245) | human gut metagenome | biome: gut microbiome; material: fecal sample | place: Denmark | collected 2008 | reverse complement strand
CGAAAAGACGTGCGCATATGCTTGTGAAGACGGGTTCTTAGTATAAGGCTCTGTTTTTCTTGATTTGCTCCGTCTGTTATGCTATAATATCACATAGAAAGAGGTGCGGATAATGCAGAAAATGCTTGGATATATGAGAAAGACTATTCAGGAGTTTGACATGATACAGAACGGCGACAGGATCGCCGTGGGCGTTTCGGGCGGCAAGGACAGCCTTGTGCTGCTTAAAGGGCTTATCGAGCTGAGGCGGTTCATCGGCATCGATTACGATGTGGTCGCCATTACCCTTGACCCACGCTTCGGTGGCGTGGAGGGGGACTACAGTAGCGTGGCTCAGATGTGCAGCGAGGCGGGAGTTGAATACCGCCTTATCCCCACGGACATCGGGCAGATAGTTTTTGATATCCGCAAAGAGCTGAACCCCTGCAGCCTGTGCGCAAAGCTCCGCCGGGGCGCTCTCCATAACGCCGCTAAGGACGCAGGCTGCAACAAGATAGCGCTGGGTCATCACTTTGACGATGCGGTGGAGACCTTTATGATGAACTTGCTGAACGAGGGCCGTATAGGCTGCTTTTCTCCCGTTACTCACCTTGCCCGCTGCGGACTGGTGCAGATACGCCCTATGGTCATGGCTCCCGAAAAGGAGATAATACGTGCAGCAAGGCGGCTTGACCTTAATGTGGTAAAATCAAAATGTCCCGCTGACGGTCACACCTCCCGCCAGAGAACAAAGGAGCTTCTGGCAGAGCTTGAAAAGACCAACAAGGGCGTTACCGAGCGCATTTTCGGTGCCATGCGCCGTGGAAAGATAGACGGCTGGGCAGGAAAAAGCTTTGAAAATTACGAGAATAATATAAAGGATAAGGAGTGATGATATGTACCTCGCCACCCCCTCACAAATGAAATCCGCCGAGGCAAATGCCGTTGCCGCAGGCAAGACCTACATCGGGCTGATGGAAAATGCAGGCGCCGCCGCTGTCCAAGAACTTTGCAGGTGTGTTGATATAAATGCTGACAGCCGTGTGCTCATATTATGCGGCAGAGGCAACAACGGCGGTGACGGCTTTGTTATGGCACGTCTCATTGCAGATATGGGCGCCCGGGTTTTTGTTACCCTGCCCTGCGGCGCTCCCAAAAGCGGAATTGCGCTGGAGGAATACGCAAAGATAGCCCACAGCAAAATAACATTCCTCGACACGGACGATGAACGGATATCCGACAGATATGACGCTGTTGTTGACGCAGTTTTCGGCACAGGCTTCCACGGAGAGCTATCCGCCGATATTATCAGCCTGTTTTCAAGAATATCAAAGGACAGCTTTATCCTTGCGGCAGATATCCCCTCGGGGGCTGACAGCGTAACGGGAAAAGTATCGGCAGGAACGCTTATGTGCGGTCTTACCATCACATTCGGCGCTCCAAAGATAGGCATGACCCTTTTGCCCACACAAATAAACTGCGGTAAAATAATTGTCCGTGAGATAGGCATTACCGAAAGCTGCTTTGAAAATACGGGCGCTCCCATTATGATGACCGATGCTATGGCGGAGAAATGCGTTCCCGCAAGGGGACAAAGCTGCCACAAGGGAACTTTCGGCAGGCTGCTTATAATCGCAGGCTCGGAAAATATGAGCGGTGCGGCTGCCATGAACCTGAAAGCTGCCCTCAGGAGCGGTGCGGGACTGGTAAAGCTGGCTTCCGTCCCCGCTGTTATCGACCGTGCGGCGGCAGGAATATACGAAGCCACTTTCTGCACTCTTTCGGCAAACGAAAACGGAGCCATATCCTCGGGAGAGCTGACAAAATTATGCTCAGCTGCCGAAAATATGACCGTCATTGCCATGGGCAGCGGTCTTTCCTGCTGCGATGACACCAAAGAGCTGGTACGTGGAATGATAAGCTTCTGCGGCGAAAAAAATATTCCCCTCATTCTTGATGCCGATGGTCTAAACTGCATCGCCGACAGCATAGATATTATCAGAAATGCAAACTGCAAAGCTGTGCTTACTCCGCACGTCGGCGAGCTTGCCCGCCTGCTGGGTATGACTGCTGCCGAGGTAATGGCAGACAGGCTTTCCGCCGCTGCGGCTCTCAGTGAGAAAACAGGCGCTGTGGTAGTTGCCAAGGGCGTTCCCACATATATCGTCTCCCCCAAAAAGCGCTGCGCTTCCTACAGCGGCAACGGCGGACTTTCCAGGGGTGGCAGCGGAGATGTGCTCACGGGCATCATCTCAGGCATATGCTCCATGAACCGTGGGGAAAGGCTGTATGAGTGCGTGTGCGCCGCAGTGCATATTTTCGGCATTGCCGCCGATATGGCTGCCGAAAAGCTCTCCATGAGCGGAATGCTGCCCACGGACGTTATCGCACAGCTTCCTTTTGCGTTCAAGCAAATACGTCCCGAAAAAATGTGCCGATTCAGTGCCGAATACCGCAGGTAGCGAGCAGCGATACGTATCACGGCTCGGAAGGGGACGAAATCCAACCGTGAAAGGAATGGGTATATGAAAAAGCTCATGGGTATGATAACTGTTATGATGTGCGTTACAGCCACAGGCTGTTCGGCAGCGGAGGGGCTTTCCTCGCCACCGCAGCCGCAGATAACAGGCGGCTTCACCGCCGACTGCTCTGTGACTGCCTACATGATCCCCCCGGGGGAGAATGCGGAAAGCGAAACGGAATTTACCTTTTCGGGGCAGACAAAGCGGCTGGGAAGCGGCTTCTGGAGCATGGAGATAACCTCTCCCGAGACCATAGCGGGGCTTACCGTATCTTCGGCGGACGATGTTCTCACCTCGCATCTGGGCGATCTTACCTTTGATGTTCAGACCTCATCTCTGCCCGATTCATCTCCCCTGACGGCTTTTTTCTCCGCCATGGACAATGCGGCGGCTCAGCTGGAGAGCACTTCTCTTTCAGCGGGGGAAGACGGCGGCTGGGTATATTCTGGTGACGGCTGCACTATCATTTTTGACAGCTGCGGAGTTCCCGTATCGCTGGCAACAGGTCAGCCCAAAATGACCGTAAGCTTCTCAAATTTCACAGCAGGGGAGATATCCGAAACTCCTTTGGAAACAACTTCCACAACAATCGGTGAAACGGAAATTCAGACATCTGCTGAGACTACAGCCGAGACAACTGCCGTTACAACAGCTATCACAACATCTGTATCAACCGGACTTTCAACAACTGCTGTTGAAAGTGTCACGGAAGCCACCGTTTCAACTGCGCATACAACTCATACCGAGGCACATGAACCTGCTGAGACTACTGTTCCCACATCGGCTGAAACAAGCGTGAATACATAAAATTCTTTCTTGTGCTTGTGACTTATGTTGATTTGTCCGTACCTGCGCCTTTCGGGAAAAAGGCTTGACCCAAACCCTTTACCTTTGTGCTTATTTGTGCGGATTTGCCATTATACTGCACTATATAAAAATGAGCTGCTGCATCTTTGTGCAACAGCTCATTTTGCTTATTCATACTAAGCACCATTTAAAAACAGGATAAAATCCAATCTCTTCCGGTAATGCTTTTGATAGTATTATTGGATAGAGAGCAAATAGTATCACAAAGTCTGTCAACGGCCTTTTGAAGTGATTTAAAGACTTCATTTTTAAATCCACGTTTTCTTATCTCTTTCCATATCTGCTCAATCGGATTCATTTCCGGCGTATACGGCGGAATAAAAACAAGTTCAATATTTTCGGGTATTCTTAATGAACCTGATTTATGCCAAGCAGCTCCGTCGCACACCAATATGATCTTATCTTTTGGAAATGTATTCGATAACTCTTCCAAAAACATATTCATACTTTCGGTATTGCAATATGGCATAACAACAAAACAGCTTTCACCTGTAAGCGGTTCAACTGCACCATATACATATCTGTATTCTCTTATATGATGACAAGGCACTGATGGTCTTATACCCTTTTCACACCAGCAATACTTCGGTTTATTTATCCTGCCGAAGCCTGCTTCGTCCTGAAACATAAGTCGTACCCTATCACATTTGTTACGATTTAAATCGTTAAAGTTGCTTTCTGCTTTTGCTTTAATTTTTTTGAGGCTTCTATCGCCTCATTGCTTGCTTTTTGCGGATGTTTGCTTCTTGACATTACTTTTCGCCAGCCGTGACGTTCTAACATTCGATAAATTTGACTTCCTCCAATGGAATGACCAACTTTTTCGATGTATGCAGCTTTTAATTCATTCAGATCTATGATTTGACCCGTTTCGGCTTGTTTGGTATATGCTGAAAGAAATACTTTTTCTTCTTCGATACTCAAATTTCTATGCATTCCGATTCGTTCCTTGGGGAGCAGTGCTGCTATTCCACCGTTATTTATGTATGCGCTCACCCATTGACTTACCATTTTATCTGATGTGTCCAATTTTTGAGCTATTTCGTCATTCGTCAAGCCTTCTCCTCGAAGCTGTACGGCATACAGCCGTCTGTCAACTTTTTTGTCTGTTATTGTTTTTCTTACTTCTTTTATTTCAGCTGCATTTTCTGCGCTGATTTTATATGTTTTAGGCATTCTTCATCACCTATTTTATTATATCATATTTTATCGATTTTGTCTATATTTTGATCGGTATTTAGTATCAATTATCTCATCATCTGGATCGGTGATAGGCTCGGGGCTTTTTTCCTCGGGCTTTTTCTTTGACTTTACAGCCACGACTGCAATAACTGCGATTATAACGACAACTGCCGCCGCAGTTCCCGCAATGAGAGGAATATTTACCTCCTGCGATACCGCAGAGCAAACTGTCTCGGCGCAGGGGCTTATTTCAAAGGTTATCACGCCGTCATCGCCCACAGTTCCGCCTGTGCAGGACTTAACCTTGCCGGGGAGCTTCATTGTGAAGCCGATTTTGAACATTGAGTTTGCCATTTCCTCATACTGAGCTGCGTCCTCGCCCTCTTCTGCCATTTCCTCGCCAAGCAGGTTTGCAAACACGCCGTTAAAGGTATAGGTGCGCACAAAGGGATTGCCGCTCTTTACAACAGAGAACTCATTGAAAATGGTGTCGCCCTGCTCGCTGGGATTGGTCATATCCTCGGCAAGCTCGCCGTATGTGGCATAATCGCTGGTATATTCATAGCCCAGATACTCGTCGCTGTCGATGGTAAAGGTCTGTATCTCGTGCTCGGTACCTTCAAACATCTCATCGCTGTAATAATCCTTCTGAACGGCATATCTGCCCACCGCATTTGCTGTTCCGTCGGGATTTACCGTAATGTCGATGCCGATGTGCATACAGCCTGTCATAAACAGCGCCATTGCTGCGGAGCATACTGCCGCCGCTGCTTTTTTAAATGATTTTTTCATATTTACCCCCATATTTCTCCCATTTTTCTCTTAAAAGATTGATAATCTTATAACAATATTTTATCACATATTGTTACAAATTTCAACATTTATTTCAAATTTAACATTTTGTTTATATATCTTCCAGACTGAGCGTTGCTATGGCATTAAGGCTCTCGTCCCCACGCTTGCCTGCCATATAATCATAATAACCCTGACAGGATATCATTGCGCCGTTGTCGCCGCAAAGGTAAAGGGGAGGCATATAAACGGAAAATCCACGCTTTTTGCACTCCTTTTCCAGCAGTCCTCTTACGCCTGAGTTTGCGGAAACTCCGCCTGCAAGGGCAACTGTCTTATAGCCCAGCGCCTTTGCCGCTGCGATAGTCCTGCTGACAAGCATTTCGGAAGCCGTTTTCTGGAATGATGCCGCAAGGCTGTTCTTGTCAAGCTCCTCGCCCTTTTGCTCGGCGTTGTGGGCAAGGTTTATGACAGCTGTTTTAAGGCCGCTGAACGAAAAATCAAACTCGCTGCCCGTTACCCTTGGTATTGGCAGATGATATTTGTTGGGGTCGCCCAGCTGTGCTGCCTTATCCACATGAACTCCGCCGGGGTATGGATATCCCAGAACTCTTGCGCACTTATCAAACGCCTCTCCTGCCGCATCGTCTCTTGTCCTGCCGATTACCCTGAACTTGGTATAGCTCAGCACCTCGACTATATGGGAATGACCGCCGCTTGCCACAAGGCACAGATATGGCGGCTCCAACTCGGGGTGGGCGATGTAGTTTGTGGCAATATGCCCTGCAATATGATGAACGGGGATAAGGGGCTTGTCAAGCGCCATTGCCAGTCCCTTTGCAAAGCTTGTTCCCACCAGCAGCGCTCCGATAAGTCCCGGGGCATATGTTACCGCAATGCCGTCAAGGTCATCAAGGGTGCAGTGAGCCTCGTCCAGCGCCATGCGCACCGTATCAAGGATATTTTCGCAGTGCCGCCTTGAAGCTATCTCGGGCACAACTCCGCCGAACTTTTTGTGCTCCTCCACCTGTGAAGCCACGATATTTGAAAGAATAGTGCGTCCGTCCAGCGAAACGGAAGCAGCTGTTTCGTCGCATGAGGACTCTATTCCTAAGATCTTAACACTCATCCTGATTCCTCTCTATCCTGCGTATCATAACGATTCCGTTCTCCTTGGGGTCGGAGTAGAAATTCTTCCTGATACCAACGCTTTCAAAGCCGTTTTTCTCGTATATTGCAATGGCGGGGGCGTTGGACTCACGCACTTCCAGCGCTATCTCCTCCGCCGTGTCGGGCAAAGCGCATATGAACGCTTCAAGCAGACTGTCTCCGATGCCCTTTCTGCGCATTTGGGGGCTTACGGCAAAATTTTCGATATATCCCTGATGACCGTCGCAGTTGCCGATGATATATCCCGCAATTTTTCCGTTCTCCTCAGCGGCAAGGATAATCTCCGCCTGTGAACTGACAGAGCTTTCAAACGCCGCCTCCGACCATGGGTCAGTGAAGCATTCCTTTTCGATTTCCGCCATCTGACCGATATACTTTTTTTCAGCTCTGATAATGTTCATATTACCATTTCCTTTTTTACTGCATGAAGATATGTGAGCCGTGTGCCGATATTTTTCAAAAGCAGAAATTGTTCTGCAAGAACATATCAGCAAATACCTTCTGCTTTGCGAATTTCTTCAATAAGTGCTTTTAAGTCTGCAAGGGAAGCAAGACTGCCGCATCGGCTGCGATAGGAAGCCGCTCCCTTTATGCCCTTGAGATAGAAGGCACATTCCCGTCGGGCTTCCGCCATGGCAGTATGCTCACCCTTGAAGCTCACCGCAAGCTCCGTCTGATGATACATAGCTTCCAGACGTTCTTCCAGCGTAGGCTCGGGGGGGATAATGCCATTTTCAAAATAGCTTTCTATCTGGGAAAATATCCACGGATTGCCGTAGCTTCCCCTGCCAACCATTACAAGGTCGCAGCCTGTCCGGCGGTACATATCGGCAGCACTTTCGGCGCAGTCGATATCGCCGTTGCCGATAACGGGAATTTTTACAGCCGCCTTGACCTGCCTTATAATATCACGGTCGGCTTTGCCGTGGTACATCTGAGTTTTTGTCCTGCCGTGAACGGTAAGCCCCATTGCCCCCGCCGCTTCCATAGCCTTTGCAAACTCGGGAGCGTTTATGGAATTTTCGTCCCAGCCCGAGCGGAACTTCACCGTAACAGGCACATTGCTTGCGGCAACAACTGCCTTTGTAATGGCATATGCCCTGTCAATATCCTTCATAAGGGCGCTTCCGCTGCCGTTTCCAGCAATTTTGGGAACAGGACAGCCCATATTGATATCAAGGATATCGGGCTTGTATTTCATAAGCATCGCCGCCGCTCTGGCGCAGAAATCAGGCTCCTCGCCGAATATCTGCAAGGCATACGGGCGTTCCCTGTCGTCAACGGTGCAAAGCTCTTCGGTCTTGCGGTCGCTGTAGCAAAGCCCCTTGGCGGATATCATTTCGGAGACCATGTATGCCGCTCCGTGCTCCTTGCACACCAGCCGATAAGCCCTGTCCGCCACCGATGCCATTGGCGCAAGTGCGGCAGTCTGCTTTATCTCCACGTCTCCTATTTTAATGGTCTTTATTTCCATGACAAAACTCTTTCAACACAAAATCATTTATTTTCTGACATTCCTGCCTGCAAATTGCGGGCAAGGTAAGCCTTTGTCACAAGGGTCTCGTTACCGTCGGCAAACAGTGTTATCTGCCTGCCGTTGGAGATAAGGATACCCTCATCGCACAGGGAGTAGTCAAGCACGCCCTTTTTCAGCACGGTCTCGGTGCCGTCAGCCTCACGCTTCACAAGCACTCGGCTCAGGGGCATAAAGCCCGAAAGCTCGCCGTCCTTTGCGTCCTCAGCCTTGGCTATCTCCTTGGCTTTTATAACATTTCCGTCGATGATGATGTCCTTGGCACTGCGTTCCTTGGTCTTTTCATTGTTCGGCAGACCCGAGCCGCCGCTTTTCAGCGGTTCGCCGCCCCATATGGTGCACATAAAGTTCAGCCAGCCGAAAAGGCCTTTCAGCAGCCTTACGGGGAAGAAAAGCACGTCGGTGAACTTGATACCGTCCCTGCTCTTTTCGCCTCCGTAGGGCTGGCGTATGTAGTAGATATTGCCGTATTTATCATCTCTTATCTTGTAATAGTCATACTTTGGGTCGGTGAGAAACTCCTCCATCTCACGGGTAACAGTGTCAAGATATGCGCCGCTTCTGGGGGAAATGCCGCCGATAACGCCGTTTGCATCTCTGCCGTAGCCTGCGGTGGAAAAATATATCCTGCCCTTGTTAAAGCGGCTCCAGTAAGGGTCTTCCTCAATGGTGTCGCCGTCGGTGAACTCCTCATATGCGGAAGAAGGCGGCTCCATCACGCCGATATGCAGGTGCATTGAGCTGCCAATGCTCACCGCCAGCTTGCCGTCAAGGAAATCAAATGCGCCGAAGCTTATGTCGTTGCCCGAAAGTATAAGCCCCTCGTTCATATCCGTGCGGTCGGTGCTGCGGCGGTAAAGGGAAGAAGAGCCGTCCAGCTGAATGCCGTAGATAAGCCCTCCGTCTTTGTCGCCGCAGCAGGCAAGCCCCGTTATTCTCGCAGGCATTTCGATAGTCTCCGCTTTCATTGCAGTGCCTGTGAACATTGCGCCCGAACCTGTGGTCTTCCACTCGCTTCTCCTGCGAATACTGTCAAGGGTCTCCTTGTATTTTATAACACGTCCGCAGGGAATTTCGGTCTTGTTTGAGTTTTCAAAGCTGTAAATTTTGTTTTCAGAGGTGTAGATGATATTCATATCGGTCAGCCTTTCCGCAAAGTATTCTGTCTGATAAGCAATTATTTTACAAAGGAAGCCGCAGCCCAGCCGCCCGATTCCCTAAGCTCTGTGCGCTTGAAGCCTGCCTTTTCCATAGCAGCCATTACCTCGTCGCAGCGCTCGATGATGATTCCCGAAATGATCACGGTTCCCATGGGAACCAGGAAGTCGCCGAACAGGGGAGCCATGGCAATAAGCACGTCCGCAACGATATTTGCAGTGATAAGGTTATATCCGCCGCCTATCTTTTTGCGAAGCTCCTCATCGCCGATGATGTTGCCCGCATAGGTAACGTACTTGTCGGGAGTGATGTGGTTCTTTTCCGCATTCTGCTTTGCGATCTTCACGCTGTTAAGGTCGATATCAACAGCGCAGGCATTGTCCGCACCAAGCAGAAGAGCCGCAATGGAAAGGATACCGCTTCCGCAGCCAAGGTCAAGCACCTTGTCATTCTCGTGAAGTGTTTTTTCAAGCAGTTCAAGGCAAAGCTGAGTTGTGTTGTGCTGACCTGTTCCGAAGGAGGACTCGGGATCTATTTCAAGAACAGTCCTGTCGGTCTCCTCCAGAGGCTCCCAGGAGGGCTTTACAACAAGCTTATCGCCCACTTTAAGGGGCTTGAAATACTGCTTCCAGTTGTTAGCCCAGTCCTCTTCACGGACGTTGGAAAGCTCACAGACAAGGCGGCCGAACTTCTTTTCGGTATCAAGAGCGGCAAGCTCAGCCATCTCGCTCCTTACCATAGCCAGCATATCTGCACCCTGAGAATTATCCGCAAGATAGAATGTTACACAGGTCTCGCAGTTTTTCAGGTTCATAAGGTCATCGTCGATATAATCCCAGTTGCCTGTTTTGTCGTTGAGGAAGTCCTCAAAATCCTTAGCATCCTTTATAGCAAAGCCTGTAACGCCTACGCCAAGCAGTCTGCCGCAGACAGGCTCGATACCTTCGGTGGTGGTATAAACATTTACTTCTGTCCAGTTCATATTAAATTCCTCCGTGTATTTATTTACGCATTGCTCCTTTTATTATAGTACAAATCCGACTTTTTTGCAATAGAAAGTGAAAAATAAACATATGCTATAAAAAATAATACAAAAGAGCTGCTGCATCTTGTGCAACAGCTCTTTCGGATATGCTGTGATCATTTATCAGCTTCTTATCTCAGCGCCCAGCTCGGAGAGCTTCTTCAGCGCCTTCTTGACAGCTGCGTCAGCCTGTTCGTCGGTAAGAGTACCGTCGTGAGAACGCATTACAATACTGAATGCGGCGGACTTCTTGCCGTCGGCTATCTGCTTGCCCTTGTAGATATCGAAGAGCTTTACGCTTTCAAGTATCTTGCCAACGCCCTCGGAAATTGCCTTTTCAAGGTGAGCAACGGGGATATCCTCATCGCATACAACTGCAAGGTCACGGGTGGTAGCGGGGTACTTGGGCAGGGGCTTATATACCTTCTGAATGGAAGCGGCCATCATCTCGGGGAGATTGAGCTTTGCGGCATATGCCTTTACGCCGATGCCGTAGTTTTCGAGAGTTTCGGGGTGAAGCTCGCCGAAGATACCGATGGCAACGCCGTCCTTGAATACCTCTGCGCATCTGCCGGGGTGGAATGTGGGAGCTTCGCCGAAGTTCTCGGAGGTTCCCTTGCAAGGCTCATACTCAGCGCCTACGATTCCCAGTGTGTCAAGGAGCTTTTCGATAATGCCCTTCATGCTGTAGAAATCGTACTGTGCACCGTACATACCGAAGCACATTCTTGCAGGCTCCTCAGGCAGTTCGCCGCCCTTGGGGAGATATTCGTTGCCCATTTCAAAGAGGCAAACGCTTGCGTTTCTGTTATTGTAGTTGGAAGCCATTATCTCGCACATGGAGGGCAGGAGAGATGTTCTCATAACAGAGGTATCCTCGCCCAGAGGGTTTGTGATAACAACAGTGTTTCTAAGCTTGCTGTCCTTGGGAAGTCTTATCTTGTCGAAATACTTGGGGGAGATAAAGGAGAATGTGGTTATCTCGTAAGCGCCCAGAGCAACGGCAGTATTCATTGCCTTTCTGGTGAACTTCTGTGCAGGGGTCAGCTCACCGCTGGCAATACCTCTGATAATGGTCTGAGGGATATTGTTGTAGCCGTAAAGACGTGCTATCTCTTCTGCAAGGTCGTTCTTGTACTCGATATCTATTCTGTAAGCGGGAGCATATGCCCAGCCGTCCTTAACTTCAATTTCAAGCTTCTTGAGGTATTTTATCATATCCTCCTCGGAAATATCTGTGCCAAGGAAGTTGTTTATCCACTTTGCGTCAAAGGGAGCCTTTTTCTGAGTGTCCTTGTGGGTATCGCAGTCAATAAGCTCGGTAACTACCTCGCCGCAGCCCAGCTCTTCAACCAGCTCCAGCGCTCTCTTGATGGCAGGCATACACATTCTGGGGTCAAGACCCTTTTCAAAACGTGCGGAAGCGTCTGTTCTCATGCCCAGAGCCTTTGCAGCGGTTCTTACGCTTGCGCCGTCAAAGCACGCAGCCTCGAATACAACGTCAGTTGTGTCGTCCATGATACCGCTGTATTCGCCGCCCATAACGCCTGCAACGGCAACGGGCTTCTTGCTGTCGGCAATTACCAGCATCTTGGGGGAAAGCTCTCTCTCAACGCCGTCAAGAGTGGTTATCTTCTCGCCCTCTGCGGCATTTCTGATGTTGATGGAGCCGCCCTCGATGTAGCGGATATCAAATGCGTGCATGGGGTGACCGTATTCCAGCATTACAAAGTTTGTGATATCAACAAAGTTGTTGATGGGGCGAACGCCGCTGGCACGAAGTCTTTCTCTCATCCACAGGGGAGAGGGGCCTATCTTTACATTCTTTACAACGCCTGCGATATAGCGTGAGCAAAGCTCGGTGTTCTCGATATTTACTTTGAGATAATCGGCAGCAGTTCCGCCGATGCCTTTTATCTCAGGCTCCTTGATGTTAAGGGGAAGATCAAAGGTAGCGGCAGTCTCTCTTGCAAGGCCCAGAACGGACATACAGTCGGGGCGGTTTGAGGTTATCTCAAACTCAACTGTGGTATCGCCGAAGTCGATAGCCTCGTGGATATCCATACCGGGATAAAGAGCCTTTTCGGTCTCCTGCTTTAAGATGAAAATGCCGTCAGCAATGGCATAGGGGAAGTCGTGGGTAGTAAGACCCAGCTCGCCCAGTGAGCAGAGCATACCGTTGGAAGCAACGCCTCTCAGCTTGCCCTTCTTTATCTTAACGCCTCCGGGAAGAGTGGAGCCGTCCAGCGCAGCGGGAACGAAATCGCCTACGTTGTTTTCTCTGATATTGGGTGCGCCTGTAACGATCTGAACAGGCTCAGCCTCGCCCACATCTACCTGGCATACAACAAGGTGGTCGGAATTTTCGTGGGGCTTAACGTCCAGTATCTTTCCCACAACGACCTTGGATATCTCGCTGCCCTCCGTTTCGTAGCTTTCTACCTTGGAGCCGCTCATTGTGATGCCCTGGCAGAAATCCTTTATGCTCATGTCTCCGATATCAACATAATCGGAGAGCCATTTCATTGAAAGATCCATTTATATATTTCCTCCTCATTTTTTTCTGATAACGATAATGCTTCCTGCCTTTAAAGTATTATAATACTCTTCCATATCCGCTTTCTGATAATTCACACGGAATTTAAGCTCCGCATTGGGGCATTTCTCTGAAAGCAGCTTATAAAAGCTTTCGTCCATATTTCCCGGTCCCACGGGAACATATATCCTGCCGAAGCTTCTTGTTCTGAAAGTCATATTTGTGGCAGAGGGTGAACCGACATAGGTGTTTGTGATGATCTCCATTATCTCGTAGTAGGGAAGTATAAGCCCCTCCTTTGAGAAGAGATATTCTGAGGTCAGTGCGAAAACTCTGTACCACTCACAACATTCAAGCTCTGCTGCAATTTTTTCGGCAGATGCTTCCGATATCGCTTCAAGCTGTCTTTTCATCGACCTGCTCTGAATAAAATTCATCGTGATAAGAGCCACGGTGGTCACAACGGAAATTATCCGCCAGACCACGCTGTAATCCCTGCCGTCAAGGAACCTGAGCAGCGGGATAAGTATAAGCGTATAGACTATGCTCAGAATATTCCACAAACGCTGCTTAAATTTAAAGTGCTTTTTGTACTGCCCGAACAGGCTGTTTTTGTCGGCACTGTCCATTTTATCAGAACTGAGACAAGAATCTCATATCATTCTCGTAAAGCATTCTCATATCGTTGATATTGTATCTGCCCATGGTGATACGCTCCAGACCGATACCGAAAGCAAAGCCGCTGTAAACCTCGGGGTCGATGCCGCAGCCTCTGAGGACTTCGGGGTGAACCATGCCTGAGCCCAGAAGCTCAACATATCCCTCGCCCTTGCACATGGAGCAGCCCTTTCCGCCGCAGTTGAAGCAAACAAGGTCAACCTCTGCGGAGGGTTCGGTGTAGGGGAAGTGGTGGGGACGGAGACGTATCTTGGCGTCCTTGCCGTAAAGCTTCTTCATAAGCAGGTCAAGTGTGCCATACAGGTCGCCGAGAGTTACGCCCTTGTCGATAACAAGTCCCTCTATCTGGTGGAAAAGAGGAGAATGTGTAGCGTCAACTGCGTCGGAACGGTAAACACGGCCGGGGGAGATTATTCTGATAGGAGGCTTTCTCTGCTCCATGGTACGTATCTGTACGCTGGAGGTCTGAGTTCTGAGAACCACATTGTCGTTGATGTAGAAAGTATCCTGTGTATCTCTTGCAGGGTGATGCTTAGGCATATTGAGCGCCTCAAAGCAGTAATGGTCGGTCTCGACCTCGGGGCCGTCAACAATATCAAAGCCCATGCCAAGGAATATTTCCTTTACTTCTTCAAGCACTGCTGTGAGGGGGTGAAGTCTGCCAATTTCGGGAGCCTTGCCGGGGAGAGTAACGTCGATGGTCTCCGCAGCCATTTTATTTGCAGCTGCCTCAGATTTGAGAGCCTCTGCCTTTTCTGTGATCTTAGCCTCGATCTCGCTTCTTACCTTGTTTGCAAGCTGACCGATAACGGGTCTTTCCTCTGCGGAAAGTCCGCCCATCTGCTTGAGTATGGCGGTAAGCTCGCCCTTTTTGCCGAGAAACTTAACTCTCAGCTCTTCCATTACCTTAAGGTCGCCGCATTCGGACAGCTCTTTCTGAGCTGATGCCAGAATCTGCTCTAACTGCTGTTTCATTCAGTTCGATCCTTTCTTTTTATATGATTTTTTACTAATCACCAATAAAACTATAGACAAAAAATCATCGCATAATCCATATACGCAAGATTATGCTCAATTTTTTGTATAGTTTTTAATTGGTGCTTAGTATTAATTGTTTTGCTGTACTTTTTTGCTGATTTAACAACAAAAAATCCCGTCCTGCATTGCCGCAAAGGCTTATGACAGGACGGGATATATTATCCCAAACCACCCGTACATAATAAGGACAAGCATCCTCTCCGCCGTAACGGGGCTTTTCCGTCCGCTCCTACTGTGATTTCAGAGCAGCCACTCACGGATGAAATTCATCGGAAGCAAACGCAAAGGAAGCTTTCAGCCCAAGGCTCCCATTCTCTGAAAATGCGTATGCAGACCTTGTAAAAGGCTCTGCAAGCTGCCGCTTACTGTGTCCGGTCGGCGTGTTTTGTGTACAGCTATTCAAATACATCTTTATTATACACGTATTTTTCCCAAATTGCAAGGGCTTTTTGAGATTTTTACAATTTTATTTTTCATCATCAAAGACTGCCTTTTGCAGCTCCTTTATATGCTCAATGGGAAAGGGCGGCTCTGCAATGGGGCGCATGGCTATTGACATCAGCTTCACGGAATTGTCGTCAGCGGCAATTCGGTTGGAGCTGAGCTTTCCGCAGCGGCGGCAGCGATGTATCAGCGCCCACTCGCCGTTTTTGCGCACCCACACTCCCACTGCGTCCATTATACCTCCGCAGTCGGAGGCTCTGTCTCCGGGCTCGTCATCGACGTGCAGACTGGAAAGGCAGTTGGGGCAGTGGTTGCGGTGGTCGGTTCCCGCTCCCTGAGGGGAGCATATCCAGCCGCATACCTTGCAGGTAAAGGTCTCATTGCAGGCTTCGTGTCGGTAGTCCTTGTGATTTTTAGAATTATGCTTCATATTTCCTCCAAAAGATTATCCTTTGGGAGGCGTATGACGTATGCTGTTAAGTAACAGTTCTGAGATTTACAGTCAAGCCTCCCGGCCTGCTGCTATATCCATTGTAATATTCGTCAAACAAATTTCCTTTCTATTCGGCATAATGCCGTTTGATTTTAGTCAAGAGGATAATTCTGAAGGTCGGGCAGCTCATCAAGAGTAAGAACTCTTTCGTGGTTGTATGCCTTTGTGAGCAGCTCGACTGTGGTGTATTCATCGTTGATAACAACGCCCAGCTTCATGGTAAAAGGATCGCTCCAAGTGCCCCAGAAAAGCCATCTTGCGTTGTCGTTGAACACCTTGTCGGGATCCATTACGCAGCCGTTTTCGGTGAGGGCGATAAGCTTGGTCTTGGTTCCGTAGTTTGTTGCCATATCGTCAAAACGTCCGCTCTGGGAGGAGTCAACGTGGTTGCCTGCGTAGATATCCCAGCCGTTGATATCAACGGTCTCATCGCCGGGGTACCATGCAGGGTCCTGACCGTTCCATACCCAGATAAGGTTTGTAAGGTTATGCTCGTTGGTCATCTTGTCGTACATTACGTTCCAGAGCTTCTTGTAGCTCTCAGGCTCGCAGTTGCCCCACCAGAACCAGCCGCCTGCCGCCTCGTGGAGAGGTCTCCAGAGAACGGGAACGCCTGCGTCACGGAGACGTACCAGCTCGTTTGCCATGTTGTCGATATCGTCCATAAGCAGCTGATATGCAGCGTCGTCCTCACCGTTCATTATCTTGTCAAGGTCAAGCTTGGAGCCTTCCTTGTAGAAAGAGCTGTACCAGGGCTGATCGCCTGCATTTACGGCATAGTCCTCGGGAGTGGTCCAGTGCCAGCAGAGCTGAACTATTCCGCCTGCATTCTTGTACCAGTCGTATGCGTATTCAACGGTCTTTGACTCAGCGCCGTGAGCCTTGCTGCCAAGGCTGTAGTTGCCCATATCAAGTCCCAGAACAGCAAAGGTCTTGCCTGTTTTTGCGGTTATCTTTTCATACTCGGAGGAAGCACGGCCCTCATCGGCATACTGTCCCGCAAGGGAATACTTGCCGTAGATATCGCAGAGGAACTTGTAAAGTCTCTTTGTGTTTTCATCGGCATTGGGATTTACAAGAGTGGGTTCAACCTTGTATGTATCCTCGGTAATGGGAGTTGCCGCAGCGGTAAGGATAAGGCAGTCGATATCCACATATCCCCAGCTGGGGGTAATGGTTATCTCATGAGTACCCTTGTCAAGATAGATGTAGCTCAGAAGTGTGTCGCCGAACTCAGCAGGGGAATTGGTAGTGATATCGCCCACCTTCATGCCGTCAACGAGAACGTTGTTTACTCTGCCCTCGCTGCCCATGGTAAGGAAGTTCATATCATAAAATCCGCTGTACTCGATATCGGCAGTCATGGTGAGAGCATCGCCCTCAACGTTTACGCCATTGACGTATGCGCCGCCGGATGCGTCGGGGAAGTCATTTGCCTTGGCATTTCCCTCCAGCTTTCCGCTCTCAGCCTCAACGGTCAGAGAGAAGTCAGCAGGAACGTCCGACTTGGTAAGAGGATAGTCGGAAAGGTCAAGGTTAGTGTTATATTCCGTTCTTATCTCGCCGAAAACAGCCTTTATCCCATCGTCGTTTGAGGCTGCATCGGACACGGAGACTGCCGATGTTTCAGCCTCACTTTCGCTGTCCTCACCGTTCTGCGCATCGCCGCAGGCTGCAAGAGAGCAGCACATTGCCGCTGCGGATATGAGCGCAATAGTCTTTTTAAGCTTGGTCATATTTTATTTCCTTTCAAAAACGATTTTTCCGTTTATCATAGTCATGCAAACGTTAGTCATTATCTCAAACGGGTCGCCGTCCAGCAGAATAAGGTCAGCGTCCTTGCCAACGGTAACAGAGCCTGTTCTGTCAGCAAATCCGCCCAGCTCTGCAGCGGTTATGGTCAGCCCTTTGAGAGCCTCATTTTTAGGCATACCGTACTTGCAGCAGTAAGCCGCACCTGCGGTAAGGAAGTTGATGGGCGTTTCGGGGTGATCGGTGCAGATGGCGGTCTTTACCCCGGCAGCGCACAATTTCCCTGCATTTTCAAGGCTTGCATGGGCAAGCTCGGGCTTTCCACGGTCGCAGATGATAGGCCCCACCACAGCCTCCGCATGAGCTTCGCCCAGCAGGTCTGCTATAAGATGGCCCTCGGTGCAGTGAATGAGCAGCGGCTTCAAGCCAAACTCCTTGCATATCCTGAGAGCGGTCATGATATCGTCCGCACGATGGCAGTGGATATGCGCCTTGACTTCTCCCCTTAATAATGGTATAAGAGCTTCGCACTTGATATCATAATCGGGCAGATCCTCAGGCTCCTCTGCACGCTCGGTGAGCACCATATATCTGCGTGCCTTTTCCAGCGCCTCACGGATAAGAGCGGCTGTTGCCATTCTTGTCTGGGGAGCGTCGTCACGCTCGGTGTAATAGGACTTGGGGTTCTCACCCAGAGCAAATTTTATGCCCACTGTGCCTATGAGTGCTTCATCAAGGCACCTTGCGGCAGTTTTGAGCGCAACCATATCTCCACCTACGGGATTAAGGGAGCCAACGCCTGTTACAACGCTTGTAACGCCTGCGCTGACCGCATCGGCAAAATAGCCGTCCATGAAATTAAGTCCATCAACAGCTCTCAGCTGGGGCATAACAGGGTCGCTGCCCTCGTTTACGTCAATGCCCTCTTCCCCTGCACCGTCGCCGATAAAGCCCATATGGGTGTGGATATCAATAAAACCGGGCATAAGGAGCTTTCCCTCTGCGTCGATATCGGACTTTCTGACGTGCTGCGGCATACCCTTGCCTACTTCGGCGATCTTGCCGTTTTCCACAAGAACATATCCGCAGCCGATCTCGTCCCCGTCCATGGGGAGAATACGGGCGTTATAAATATACATACTCATCAGCTCAGTCCGCACTCGTCGTAATCCTTCCAGCGCTCGTTGTAATTCCTGTTGCTTATCATTCTGTAAGCGATGTAGCCTGCGGAAACAAGGAACAGGAACAGAGCAGCCACCACAGGAGCGGCAGTGCGTATCATTATACGGGCATTATCAAGTCTGGGATCCTTTTTCTTATCCATAATGAAGTCTCCTTATATTTATATTATAATAGTATAGCTGCGGACATATCGCCTGCAGGTATGATACTATTATATACTGTTGCGGCATTTTTTTCAAGTAAATATGCTGATTTTTTTGCTCAAAAGCCTTTACAGAGCCATATAGAGCCAAAATCGGCACATTGCACAAAAACTTATTTATCTTCTGGCGCATTTGTGCGTTTTGTTGAATATCAGTCGCAGATATGGTATATAAACATACGCAAAGTGATTAACAAATGTGATATTGTTGACTAAAATGCCCTTATACTTGGCGTATTATAGCCTTTTCGGAATGCAAATTCTTTGATTTATGATAAATGCCCAAAAAAACGAGCGAAATGTTCATGTTACAACAAAAGGAACTTGAAAAATCAAGATTTATGTGAATATTTTCTACAATTATTAAGCAAACTGCACAAATCTGCACTTTGATTTTACTTTGACACTTTCAAGAAATTACGCTATAATTACAAGTGTAATCGGTTTTGTAACCGTTTTGAAACTTTTTGAAAGTATGATATGTTTAATCAGTCGGGAAATTCCGTGCAGTCAGTCCAGCGGATAGAGAGTTTTAAACTTTCCGTAAAGTCCGGCTTGAAATCTCACAAAGGTGGTAATCTTCGGCGCCCGGCAAGCGCCAGTATTAAGGAGCTTTTTTATGAACGATAATTCTAAGATAACAGCGGAAGGGCAGACAAAGGTAAGATCTTCCGTAAAGAAATATATAGCAGCAGGCATGACCGCAGCAGTATTTGCACTCTGCACCGTTATCGGCGCAGCAGGAGCAGGCGAGCCTGAGACCGTTGACCTTGAAACAGATATTATCCCCACAGAAACAGTTGCTGCTCAGACCGAAATGGCTGACGAGCCTGCTGAGGATATTGAGGTTTCCGAGACACTTACCGCTCAGGTAGCGGCTTTTCCCTCGGAAAAGAATATCGGCACAGATGAAGATGCAGTAAGCACATCGGCAGATGATTCTTCTGACGTGACTGATGAAGCCGCTTCTAATGAAGCTGATTCTGACATAGCAGAAACCGAAGCAGTTATCACTTCCGAAGAAACTGCTGACACAGATTCCGACGATCTCGACGAAGAGATATTTGACGACGAAAACTCGGAAGCTCCCACAGGCTCTTTTGTTTCCACAGAGGGTGCAAAGGCAAGCGTTCCGGCAGTTTCCGCAAAGTCAAGCCCCAAGTCCCATAAGGCTGACAAGGCAGAGGTAAAGATAGTAGTTCCCGAAATGTCCTCCGAAGCTCCTATCCAGCCCGAAACCGAAGCTGTTACAACAGTTTCCGAAGATATCGCAGTTTCCGAAGATATCGCAGTTACAGAGGAAGCCTTTGCAGATGCTCCCGCAGCAGTAAATGCGGTTTCCAGATTTGAAGTTCCCGACTGGCTCACACTGGACGAAAACGGTGTTCCCACTGAGTATGTTGATACCATCAGCGGAAAGTCCTGCGCATACACCGCAGACCCCGGAGCGCTTATGTCCACAGGCAAGGCAGTTTTCCAGGGCTATGTGGCAGTTGACCCCAACATTATCCCCTACGGCTCCGAGCTTTACATAGTTGCGGACGACGGCGAGGTTTACGGCTACGCCATCGCAGCAGACACAGGCTATTCCGTAAGACAGGGTCACATAGTCGTTGACCTATTCATGGACGAGTACAACGACTGCATTCAGTGGGGCGCAAAGAACGTTACCATTTATGTTCTCAAGTAAAAATACATACCGCATTCCGCAAGGTCTGCGGTATTTTTATAGAAGATAAATATACTTATAGTATTATTGTAAGCATATTATACTAAATTATAATTTGTATAATTAAACAATCTCAATATATAT
>ULUH01039232.1_pt1 | contig 20515 bp, 20 predicted proteins | sample 1958241 | NCBI WGS metagenome assembly ULUH01 (sample SAMEA4835753, study PRJEB28245) | human gut metagenome | biome: gut microbiome; material: fecal sample | place: Denmark | collected 2008 | reverse complement strand
GCTGCTCTTCGGCAAGCCGTTCCTGTTCGGCACGCTTCTCGTCTGCCAGTCGTTCAGCTTCCTCCTTGCGCCGTGCTTCCGCTTCCGCATCCGTCTCGGCTGTTTCCTTGACCGGTACCGTCAGGCGCACGGTGACGAAATCACCCTCAGTTGCATGGTTGCGGGTGATGAAATTCTCCTCTTTTATTTCCGCACGGATAATCAGTTCGGATTTCACACGGTTGGCACGGATCTTCGCCGTGGCAAGGTTCTCGGTTTCACTGCCCAGCGAGTTGCAGTAGCCGTCAACCAGCAGCGGCAGCCTGCCGTTAAGAATTGTGGTTTTGTTTTTTTCGATACATTCCAACAGGCGGGCAAGTTCCGTGTCATTGCCGCTCCAAGGCACGTAGAACATGTCCTTCTCTACCATGAAGCGGAAAGTGTAGGTGGTGTCTGCTTTCTGCTGGGCCATTGTTGGCAATAATAGTGCAAACATTAGTAATACGGTAGTTATTAACCTTTTAAATAGCATCATAAATTATTGATTTTTAATACAGCTTAGTCAATCTTATTGAACAAAGTAAAATAAAAAAATTATTAATCCTCAGTTTGGAATAATAAAAAAAAATCATTTTGTCCGTTTGACAAATTTTTGCTGTTTAGGCAACCCGCCGGTTGTCGTTTGAGCTATTTTTTGTTATTTAGGCTATAGGAAGACTACAAAATTATTTTGTTTTAGAACCTTGATTTTCGCCATTTAGCAGGAGAAATACCTTCTTTCTCTCTAAAGATTCTTATAAAATGGCTTAAAGATAAAAAACCTGATTTTTCAGATATTTCGGCAATGGTTTGCTCTGGATATTGAATCATCATACGTTTAGCATATTCAATGCGGTAAGCGGTTATCCAGTCACGGAAAGACTGATGGTATGCAGTTTTGATATAGTTTGAGAGGTATGTACGATTTGTATGAAGTGTTTCAGCAAGTTCTTTGATTGTGAGACCTTGGCGTATGAAACCATCTTCATCCAACCATTTTTTTATGTTTTCTGCTATATCTGTGTAACAAGAGGGGGATAATGTTTCTTTGTTTTCTGATGTTTCTTCTTCCAATGCGCGTTCTATCGGTTCGTAGAACAACAAATAGTTCATGTAAGAATGATACAGATAGATATAAAAAGGTATGGATGAAAGAATCCATATAAAAATATACTGGTCTGGAAGGAAGGTAAGTATTCCGCAACTTACACCGAAAATGGCAGCCCAATAAGTAAAGATGGAGAGCCAGCGTATGTATGCACCAATATCATCGGCATGGGTGTCATCGAAAAGTCTGATAGCATGCCGGTATGCCAGAATTAAACGGCGTGCCAGCCGGATGCCATACGCAAACAGCCATGTTGCCATACATAGAAGTGCGGAGTTCTGTATTGTTCCCTTGGGCAGATAAAACAATACGCATCCTGAAAGGATTGTGAACAATACCCATAAAATAATGTGTTGTATAAAACGCCGACGCGTAATATAAAAGCGGTCGAGCAATGAAGTCAGAGCCGAACTGAAAAGCCAGTAGCACAGAAAGTAGGTAGACAAGTTCATCAGGATAGCTGCATTGTGGCTGGTAAAACGAATGCCACAGAACAGATGTACTGCATAGTTTGCCGAAAGAACAAGAAGCGCCGTACCCATTGTACGGCGTGAACGGAGGTAATTTTTGAAAATAGATTTGTCGGGCGTCTGGGCTAAGATAAAATAGAAGCCGAAAAAAAGCATTAGCGCCAATGCCGTGCAAAGTGAATATTCATATAATAGATAGTTCATGAGTTATGCTTTTTCTGGCTTCTTGCCCTGACGCTTGTTGTGGGGACGTCTTTTCCCTTTATTTTTTGCATTTTGATTTCTTCCTTTTTTGTGATTATCCCGTGGAGCATATTCAGGAGCTTCACCAAGTTCTTCTGGAACAGGAATTTTATAGATATCTTTTCCAAGGAAGTTTTCTATCTGCTTAAATTTGCTTTGTTCTGTTTCGCTAACGAAAGTAATGGCACATCCGTCATTGTTGGCACGTGCCGTACGGCCAATGCGGTGTACATAGTCTTCACTGTCGTTAGGAACATCGTAGTTGATGACCAGTCGGATATCGTCTATATCAATTCCACGTGCTACGATATCTGTAGCAACCAGCATACTGATTCGTCCGTTGCGGAACTCATGCATGATTGCATCACGCTGGCTTTGTTCCAGGTCGGAATGCATTTCTCCTACATTCAGGTTCATGCGCTTCAGTGATTTGGCTACCTCTTTTACTTTCAGTTTGGAAGAAGCGAAAATGATGACTCGTTCAGGTTTCTGTTGCTTGAAAAGGCTTTCTATGATACCTAACTTTTGGGCTTCGTAACAGATATATGCAGCTTGAATGATTTTTTCCGCCGGTTTAGATACTGCCAGCTTCACCTCTACCGGATTTTGCAGAATCGTTTTTGCCAGTTGCTGTATTTTGGCGGGCATGGTAGCGGAGAACATAATGGTCTGTCGTTCTTTGGGCAGATATTTAACTATTTGCATGATATCATCAGCAAATCCCATATCCAGCATACGGTCTGCTTCGTCGAGGATAAAGAAAGAAACCTTCGACAGGTCGACATACCCCAGACTTAGATGGCTGATTAAACGCCCGGGAGTAGCGATGACAACGTCGGCTCCCAAGGTCAGACCTTTTTTCTCTTGTTCGAAACGTACTCCGTCGTTTCCTCCATAGATGGCAACACTCGATACTGGCATGAAATAGGAAAAGCCTTCCATTTGCTGGTCTATCTGTTGTGCCAGTTCACGGGTGGGAGACATGATGACACAGTTTATGGCATCGGCAGGATAGCCTCCTTTGCTTAGCTGGTTGATGACTGGCAATAAATATGCAGCAGTCTTTCCTGTACCAGTCTGTGCCACACCAATTAAATCTTTTCCTTCTAAAATAACAGGAATCGTTTGTTCCTGTACAGGAGTACACTCCTGAAAGTTCATGGCATCGAGTGCCTGTAGTACACTATCTTCTAAATTCAGTTCTGAAAACTTCATATATTGTTTCTCAAAATAAATCAACTGTTTCCACGTTCGTCGAGATATGAATCCTTAAATCCTAAAAAGTATAATACGCCATCCAGTCCGATGGTATTTATAGACTGTTTGGCATTGGCTTTTACTTTAGGCTTGGCATGGAAGGCAATTCCTAGTCCTGCAGCGGACAGCATGGGTAAATCGTTTGCTCCATCGCCTACAGCTATTGTTTGTGCGATATCGACATTTTCTACCTGTGCGAGAAGCTGCAACAGTTCAGCTTTACGCTTGCCGTCTACGATATCACCTACATAACGCCCGGTAAGTTTTCCATCTACAATCTCCAGATTATTCGCATATACGTAGTCAATGCCGAACCGTTCTTTCAGGTAATTGCCGAAATAAGTAAACCCGCCCGACAGGATGGCTATTTTATAGCCGTAGCGTTTCAATACGTACATCAGACGTTCTACTCCCTCTGTAATGGGCAAGTGCTCGGCTATGTCCTTCATTACACTTTCATCAAGCCCTTTGAGCAGAGCGACACGTTCCTTGAAACTTTCTCGGAAATCAATTTCTCCCCGCATGGCACGTGCAGTAATCTCTTGTACCTGTACGCCTACACCGGCACGTTTAGCCAGTTCATCAATAACCTCTGTCTTTATCAGCGTTGAATCCATATCAAAGCAGATCAGTCTTCGCATCCGGCGATACATGGTATCTTTTTGGAATGAAAAATCCATGTCGAGTGTAGTACTCAGGTGCATCAGTTCGCTTTGCAGCTCGTCGATGTCACGTGGTGTACCACGAACAGAAAATTCAATACAAGCACGTACCTTTGCTTTTCGCTCGTCTAAGGGAACACGTCCGGTAAGGCGGCGGATGGCATCAATGTTCAATCCTTGGTTAGCCAGAATTTTGGTTGCTCCGGCTATCTGCTGGGCGGTCAGTTTACGTCCCAGCAATGTCAGGATATAGCGGTTTTTCCCTTGCATGCTGACCCATTCTTCGTATTCTTCGCGCGAAATAGGATAAAATCGGATATTGATTCCCAGTTCAGATGCTTTGAAAAGCAGGTCCTTCATGATGTTGCCTGAATCTTTTTCACAACATTTGAAAAGAATACCCAGCGAGAGTGTGCTGTGAATGTCAGCCTGTCCGATATCCATTATGTCTACGTCATAACCCGAAAGTATTTCGGTAATGGAAGCAGTAAGACCTGGACGGTCCAAACCGCTGATACGTATAAGTATGAGTTCGGTAGTCGTTTTATCCATGTATATAATGCTGATATTAGTTGCAAATATACTGTTTTTCTTGATTTCCTTACCATAAAGTGACATAGATTTATGGAGAATATACCAGAGTGAGAGTATGAAAATATGTTGCAAAACATGAAAAATGGCATTTTTATTATGTAATGAAATAAAAAGTCACTATCTTTGCCGCAGATTTCTCAAAAATATGAAATGAAACCTTTGTATAAAGGTGTCTTTCATCAAGCAATGTTCCGGGTAGAAATCACTGTGAAAGGGCAGTCCCGGATAGTATTAACTAAAATCAAATTACATGATTAAAAGTGTAAAATGGTTTTTTGTTGTATTAATTTTAGGTTCCCTAATCTCTCTGAGCTTTAGCAAGGAGAGCGTTCCAGCAGAGAAACTGAAGCTGGGTGATAAAGCCCCTCAGTTGATGCTTTGCGATTCAGTGCAGTTGCTCAACCTGCACGATGCCCGTGAGGGTTATACTTTGTTGAGCTTCTGGGCAAGTTACGATGCAGCGTCCAGAGAAAAAAATGCTGCATTGGCACATCTGGCAGATAAATACAGCCAGATAAAGTTGATTTCTGTTTCTTTTGACCGCTATGCATCGGTTTTTAATGCAACGGTAAAGCAGGATGGATTGGCAAAGACTGACTGCTATGTAGAAACAGATGGTTCCGATTCGGAAATATTCCGGGCGTACGACCTGGAACGCGGCTTTAAGAATTATCTGGTTGACAGCCGCGGTGTGATTGTGGCAAAGAACGTGACCACTTCCGAATTGGCTTCTTTCCTGAACTGATGTCGGGCGAGAAGGTGGAGGTAGAAAATATTTGAATACAACAAAAAGCAAAAAGTTGCCCTCTGTACGGAATTTTCCGGGAGCGGGCAACTTCTTTTTTATCTATTGTTTCTGCTTAATGAATCTTTATTCTTGTTCTGTACTGCATAAGGTCTTGCATAATAATTTATGGTTAGCCTTATCTATTTGCTGCTTGTCTAAATGTTTTATATAAATACGGGTTGTTCGTTCCGATGTATGTCCTAATCCCTCACTGATAATAGACAGCGGGATTCCATATTCTCGAGCCAGAGTGGCCCATGTATGGCGAGAAACATAAGATGATAAATTACATTTCAATCCTAACAACATTCCTATTCTGTTTAACCGTTTATTATATAATCCTAATTGATAGCGATATTCTTTGTAACATTGTTCAGCTTCTGTACTTGTTAATATAGGAAAGAGATATCCGGCCCGGGAGGTGCCCCGATAGCGCTTGATTATTTTATAAGCAGGTATTTCTAAGCGTACAGAAAGAGATTGATGGGTTTTGCTGCGTTGATATTTCAGGTAACCATTTTTTATATGCGAGTATTGCATATAAGCAATGTCGATAAAAGAAATGCCACGGGTATAGAAGCTAAATAGAAAGATATCTTTAGTCAGCTGCATGGCAGGATTCGAGGTGCAATCTAATTGAGTGAGCTTCCGGATGAGCATGCATGAAACAGCCCGTTTGCGTGTGGTTTCTGTTCCTGTGAATACGTTGTTAAAGGGCAATTGCTGAATCACTAATTGCTGGTTGACGGCTTTGTTGTATATGGCTCTTAGTGAACGCATATAACATGAAATCGTATTGAGGCTACATGCCCTTTTTTTCAGGAAACTTTCAAAGTTGTCTATAAACTGTACCGTGATGTGATTGAATGGAAGAATGCTTGATTCCGTATATTCTCGCAGACGTTTTATTGCTGTGCGATAATTACGTGAAGTGTTGTATCTGCGATTGAGCTCTAATTCGTTAGCTTCGTGGTCGGCAAAATCAAAGAAGTTTGTTTGTGAACTGTCCTCGACAGATGAGTTGGGTGGTATTTTAATTTGATTGTACTGGTTTTGTATTGACAGGACTGATTGTTTTAATTTTTCGTTGACAAGCTGAGCAAGTTCTTTGCTGTGTGCTTGATTTTCCTTATCAAAAGAAATTTGTAAATTGATCGTTACAGTGAACATGGTTTATATCATTTAAAAAGTGAATGAAAAGCAATATAAACCATTAAACGGCAATTATGTTTTTATTGCCGGAAGATTTCAGTCATATAATGTGCAATACTCACACATTATATGACTGGAAAAATAATTTCTATTTATTTGGGTGCTTTCCGATACAGGTAAATGGCAATAAACAGATACAGGACATTCGGTATCCATACCGCTATGGCGGGCGACACATTACCGTTTATGGCGAAGGTAGACGAAATGGTCTGGAACAGAATGTACGAGAAACTGAGGGCAAGTCCGATACCCAGGTGCAATCCCATACCTCCTTTTACTTTTCGGGAAGAAAGGGACAGTCCGATGGATGTCAGGATGAATGCGGCGAACGACATGGCAATGCGCCGGTGATATTCCACCTCAAACTCTTTGATATTGGCAAAACCTCGCTGTTTCTGTTTCGATATGTATTCTCGCAGTTGCGGGCTGGTCATTGTTTCCTGCTGTCCGCGTGTAATCAGAAAATCCTGAGGCTCCATGTTGATAATAGAATCCAAACGATCTCCACGCGTAATGATTTCACGCATTCCTCTCATCTCACGTATCATGTAATCTTTGATAATCCAGCGGTGATACATGGTCGTGTCGTACGTGGCGCGACGTGCCGTAAGGTGAGATACGAGTTTGTGGTCTTCAAACTTATCCAGCGAGAAATGATATCCACTTTTACTGTAGGCGTCGTATCGTTCCATGTAAGCGACGACTCCGGTATCTACTTCCAACTGAATGTTTCGTGCGTAATCTGCCGATTTCTTTTTCTTGTAAAGTTCTTCAAACTTCAGGCGGGTTACACTTCCCGTGGGAATTACTTCCGTTCCCAGTACAAAGGTTACAGCCGAAATGATGGCTGCCGAAATCATGTACGGTACCATGAGTCGCTTAAAGCTCATTCCGGTAGAAAACATGGCGATGATCTCGGAGTTTTCCGCCAGCTTTGAGGTAAAGAAGATTACCGCGATGAAAACGAACAACGGACTGAACAGATTTGTATAATAAGGTATAAAGTTCAGATAATAATCAAAAACAATGGCTTTCAGCGGTGCCTTGTTATTGATAAAGTGGTCGATATTTTCGTTGACATCAAATACTACGGCAATAGAAATAATCAAGGCGATGGCGAAAAAGTATGTACCCAGGAACTTGACAATAATATAGCGGTCAAGCCTTTTCAGCCATTTCCTCTTAAAAAGTTCTTTCAGTTGAAGTTTGCTTATCAGTTTCATTGCCTGAATCTTTTATAATCTTGTAGAAATGCGTTTCACCATGGCAGGCTTCCAGGTTGAGAAGTCGCCAGCAATGATGTGTTTACGCGCTTCGCCTACCAGCCACAGGTAAAAAGCCAGATTGTGGATGGAAGCTATCTGCAGGGCCAGCAGTTCCTGTGCGTGGAACAGGTGGCGCAGATAGGCACGGCTGTACATCGTATCGACATACGAAGCTCCGTCGGCTTCGATAGGAGAGTAGTCGTATTCCCATTTCTTGTTGCGCATGTTCATGATACCGTCTTTGGTAAAGAGCATGCCGTTTCGTCCGTTGCGGGTAGGCATTACACAGTCGAACATGTCGACACCGCGTTCAATGCCTTCCAGAATATTTACCGGAGTCCCGACTCCCATGAGGTAGCGCGGACGGTCGGTAGGAAGTATCTCATTGACTACTTCAATCATTTCGTACATCTTTTCAGTAGGTTCGCCTACTGCCAGTCCGCCGATTGCGTTTCCATCGGCATTTTTCGATGCGATGTATTCTGCCGAGCGGCGGCGCAAGTCCGGATAAACGCAACCTTGTACGATAGGGAAGAGCGACTGCTGGTAACCGTACTTAGGTTCCGTTTCGTTGAAACGGGTGATACAGCGGTCCAGCCAGCGGTGAGTCAGTTCCATCGATTTCTTCGCATAATCATAATCGGCAGTTCCGGGAGTACATTCATCGAAAGCCATCATGATATCGGCACCGATGGTACGTTCGATATCCATTACACGTTCCGGTGTGAACATGTGTTTGGAACCGTCAATATGTGAACGGAACTCTACTCCTTCCTCTTTCATCTTACGGATACCCGACAGCGAAAAGACCTGAAAGCCACCACTGTCTGTCAGCATCGGACGGTCGAAGCCATTGAACTTATGAAGTCCGCCTGCCTTCTCCAGGACGTCAAGTCCCGGACGAAGGTAGAGGTGATACGTATTTCCTAAGATAATCTGTGCCTTGATATCCTCTTTCAGTTCGTGCAGGTGGACAGCCTTTACACTGCCCAGCGTACCCACCGGCATGAAGATAGGCGTTTCTATCTGTCCGTGGTCGGTCGTAATGAGTCCCGCACGGGCATTGGAACGCGGATCTGTATATTGTAATTCAAATTTCATGTTCTTAAAAACAGGCTTTTACTTTTCTTTTTCTTTGTCTTTCTCCTTATCGTCGGTTACGGTAAAATCGATAGCATCGGCAACTTTCTCATCGGTCAGTGCCAGGGCAAGTACCTCTTTGATGTCTTTTACATAATGGAAATTCAGACCTTTCAGGTACAACGGCTGGATCTCTTCAATGTCTTTGCGGTTTTCTTCGCACAAGATAATGTCGGTGATGCCCGCACGTTTGGCTGCCAGAATCTTTTCACGGATTCCACCCACGGGAAGTACTTTACCACGCAGGGTTATTTCTCCCGTCATGGCTAGATTTGCCTTCACTTTACGCTGGGTAAGGGCCGAAGCCAGTGAGGTGACCATCGTAATACCGGCAGACGGTCCGTCCTTTGGAATAGCTCCTTCCGGCACATGAATGTGAATGTTCCAGTTGTCGAAGATACCTTCCGGCAAATCGAGCAGATGCGTATGTGCCTTCAGATATTCCAGCGCCAGCATAGCCGATTCCTTCATGACATCTCCCAGATTTCCGGTCAGGGTAAGGCGTCCGCCTTTTCCTCTGCTCAGACTTGTTTCTACAAACAGAATTTCTCCGCCTACGGCCGTCCATGCAAGTCCCGTTACCACTCCGGCATAATCATTTCCCTGATATTTGTCGCGTGAGTATTCGGGCACACCCAGATATTGTTGGATGTCAGCCGGCTTCAGTTCGTGCAATCCTTCAAACTTGTCGCTGGCTATTTCGAGGGCGATTTTTCGCATTACCTTGCCGATTTTCTTTTCCAGTTCACGTACACCACTTTCGCGGGTATAGTTTTCTATGATATCCTCGATGGCAGCTTTGGTGAATTTTACATGTTCTTTCTTCAGACCGGTTGCTTCCATCTCCTTCGGGATAAGGTGACGGCGTGCAATTTCAATCTTTTCTTCCGTAATGTATCCGCTTACTTCGATGAGTTCCATACGGTCGAGCAGCGGAGTAGGGATGGTTCCCAGGTTATTGGCCGTCGCGATGAACATCACCTTCGACAGGTCATAATCCATGTCGATGTAATTATCGTGGAATGCATTGTTCTGTTCGGGATCCAACACTTCCAGCATAGCCGATGCAGGGTCTCCCTGACGGTCGCTGCTGAGCTTGTCAATCTCATCGAGAATAATGACCGGATTAGATGTTTCCGCCTTGATAAGGCTCTTGATGATACGTCCCGGCATGGCACCGATATACGTTTTGCGGTGTCCGCGTATCTCGGCTTCATCGTGCACGCCTCCCAGCGACATACGTACATATTTACGCTTCAGAGCAGCGGCAATGGAACGTCCAAGCGAAGTCTTACCCACTCCCGGAGGACCGTAAAGACAGATAATCGGCGATTTCAAATCACCTTTCAGTTTCAGTACGGCGAGGTGTTCCAGGATACGTTCCTTTACCTTTTCCAGTCCGTAATGATCCTTGTTCAATACCTTTTCGGCATTAGGTATATTCAGTACGTCTGTAGAATATACATCCCACGGCAGTGCCAGCAGGGTTTGCAGGTAAGTGAGCTGAACGTTATAGTCGGGCGACTGCGGATTGATGCGTTCCAGTTTCGAAACTTCACGTTCGAAGACATCGGCAACTTCCTTTTTCCATTTTTTTGCCTTGCCCTTGTTGCGCAGTTCGTCTATTTCGTCTTCCTGACCGCGTCCCAGTTCATCTTGTATGTTCTTGATCTGCTGTTGCAGGAAGTATTCACGCTGTTGCTTGTCTAGGTCTTCCCGTGTACGCATCTGGATATCCTGTTTCAGGTTTGCCAGCTTCGTTTCTCGGTTTAGTATCTGTATCAGGCTGTACAGGCGGTCCTTCAGCGTATTTTCTTTCAGCAACTGGAACTTATCCTCGATGGAAAGAGGAAAGTTGGTGCAGATATAATTTACGAGTACATGATTTTTCGGCAGATTTTTCAGTGCGAAGGCAATATCCGGACTCATGTGGTCGGCTACATCAATAAAGTTATTGCTCAGTTCGATACATGTATCCATGAGAGCCTTGAACTCGTCCGAATCCGTAGGTTCCATCTGCTCTTCTATTAGGCTGACCTTTCCTTTCAGGTAAGGACGTGCAGCGGTAGCCTCATCCAGATGTACCTTTACATTACTTGCCTGCAGGATTACGGTTGTGTTTCCGCCCGGCATTTCGAATACGCGCAATACGCGTCCGATAACAGCAATAGGATACAAATCCGACAATCCGGGCTCTTCTACTTCCATGGCTTTCTGCGTTGCAATGACGATGTGTTTCTTTTCCTTCATCGCTTCATGCACGAGTTTCAGCGTAGTACGTCTTCCTGCCGTAACGGGCATGACTACGCTAGGAAACATCACCATGTTACGCAGTGTCATGATGGGGATTTCCTTCTCCAGTTCATCGGCAGATAGATCTTCGGGCGCTGTATCGATCTCAGTCACCATGGAGAGTTCGTCATCTCCTGCTTTCTTCAAACTATCTGTGTCTATTTTTTTTCTTCTTACCATATTCGCGTTTTTGTGTATTTTTAATGAGAGCGTATTTCAAAGCTCAGAAACGAGCACAAAGTTAAACATTCCGCTTTGAATACGGAAACAGATTTGTTGTAAATACAACATGGCTAACAAAATAAATGCTATTTTTGCGCCCGAAAGCAATGTATTTTATTTATTTTTGACGGAAAATAAGAATTGTAAGTAATATGCCTAATCCATATTTCAAGTTCAAGCAGTTTACGGTTTATCACGACCGGTGTGCAATGAAGGTGGGTACCGACGGGGTACTTTTGGGGGCGTGGGCACAGGTGGACAATGCCCGGAGGGTACTCGATGTAGGTACAGGCACGGGGCTGATTGCGCTGATGACAGCCCAGCGTTCGCAGGCCCATATCATGGGAATAGATATTGATGAAAAGGCGGTAGAGCAGGCGGAAGAGAATGTGAAGACCTCTCCGTGGAAGGAAAGAATCAGCATTTGCAGGAAAGACGTGATGCAGATGTGCAGGGAAGTTGACGGAACTTTCGATGCCATAGTGTCTAATCCTCCTTACTTTGTGGAAAATGTACATTGTCCGGATGCACGCAGGAATGTGGCACGCCATACGGGGGATCTTACCTTTGGAGAGTTGCTGGCAGCAGTGGAAAGGTTGCTGTCCGAAGACGGAACTTTTTCGGTGATTATCCCGACGGATGCCGCCGACGACTTCATCTCTCTGGCAGCTGGTAAACATCTGTATCCGAACCGTAAAACACTGATACATACCAAACCGGACGCTGTGCCTAAGCGGGTATTACTGGCTTTTGGGCGGCAAATCTGTGCATGTGCAACGGAGGATCTGGTCGTGGAACTGGAGCGCCACGTGTATAGTCCGGCGTATATTCGGCTGACAAAAGAATTTTACCTGAATATGTGATTGGAGTCCTGCTGACAGGTGCTGGAAAATTTGTACAAATTTTCCGATTTTTTGTACAAAAAAAATAAAAAATGTCCTGATGTTTTCGGAAGAACATCGGGACATTTTTCTGTCATCGTGGTGACGTTTGCCAGAAGCAGCACCATTAATCTCTTTTTGAAAGCCGGCGCAGCAGGTTGTGGTTGATCTGCAACAGCTCTTTATGCTTGCGGGCAATGGTCGACGTGATGGGGCGGCTACCGATAAAGTCTGTAAAATGTTGGAGTACATTGAACGCTTCGATGGCCGATTTTCCCCTTTGAGGGGCAATGACATTCAGTCCCTTGGAGATGATTTCCACTTCCAAGTCTTTCCCTCCCATCGCGGGATCTCCGTCGAAATGGAAGACGCCTTCCTGCGTACGGTGTATCGTTATTTTTTTCTCTTTCAGCGTTTTGATACGACTGTTCTGGTCGATTGTCTTGTTGAAGAGCTGGAACGACAGTGCCGGCACGTCGAGCACGGTAAACGGTTCCAGTATCGTGACGTCCATCATGCCGTCTGTCAGCGAAGCCTGGGGGGCTATGTAGGCATTGTTGCCGTATTGGGAGGCATTGGCACAGGCTATCAGGAAGGCCTTGTAACGTACCGTGCCCGTTGCGTTTTCTATTTCATACGTTTCGGGACGATAGGTAAGACTCTCATGTAAGGTATTTTCCAGATAAGTGAGCAGTCCTCTTTTCCCGGAATCGGCAAATTTCAGGCTGACGAATGCGTCGAAACCCACCCCACAGGTGCAGAAAAACGGATGGGAGTCAATCAGACCGTAATCGATAGTCTTGATAAATCCCTGATTCAGCACTTCGATGGCGCCACGTGCTTCCAGAGGGATATGTAAGTGACGTGCCAGTCCGTTGCCTGAACCGCAAGGAATGATACCCATGGCCGTATCGGTATGTATCAGTGCTCGTCCAACTTCGTTGATTGTTCCGTCACCACCAATGGCAACAACGATATCCTTTTTCTCCTCAGCAGCCTGACGGGCTATTTCGGTAGCATGCCCGGCATATTCTGTCTTGCGGATGGTATAATCATATAATGTGTGATTCAGTCTTTTTTCCACCTGATGCAGGATAAACTCTTTGCCGTGAGTACCTGATATCGGGTTGACAATGAATACTATTTCTTTTTTTGAGTCCATTTTATGTAAGGAGCTTGGTCTGTTTAGTAAACAAAAATACGATTATTTTGTTTATTTCACGGTACATTTATAGAGAAATGATGTTTACAGCGTTTTTTTTACGATAACAAGCGCTTGAAATAACGAAAATTATTATCTTTGCACACTCTTTTTATGAAATTGCCGGCATGAAAGAGTCCGGTTAATTATAATTAATGTAAGTCATCGGGCTTACTAGATATTAGAATATGGGATTATTACAAGACAAACTAAGTAAATTCAGAACACCTCAGATGTACATGGAGAGAGGTGTGTATCCTTACTTCCGCGAGATTGACAGCGCTCAAGACACAGAGGTAATGATGGATGGAAAGAAGGTTTTGATGTTCGGCTCTAACTCGTACATGGGTCTGACTCACGACCAACGTATCATCGACGCAGCTATTGCTGCTACCCGTAAGTACGGAACCGGATGTGCCGGCTCGCGTTTGCTGAACGGAACCCTTGATATTCATGTTGAACTGGAGAAGGAATTGGCCGATTTTGTAGGAAAGGACGAAGCTCTTTGCTTTTCTACCGGTTTCACCGTTAATGAAGGTGTTATCCCGCAGTTGGCCGGACGTGGCGACTATATCATCTGTGATGACCGCGATCATGCTTCTATCGTCGACGGACGTCGTCTTTCTTTTGCTACTCAGTTGAAGTATAAGCATAACGATATGGAAGCGCTGGAGAAGGAACTCCAGAAGTGTGAACCGGATGCTATCAAGCTGATTGTCGTAGACAGTGTATTCTCCATGGAGGGTGACTTGGCTAATCTTCCTGAAATTGTCCGCCTGAAGAAAAAATATAATGCAAGTATTTATGTAGACGAAGCTCACGGTTTGGGTGTGTTCGGTAGAAACGGACGCGGTGTATGCGATCATTTCGGCGTAACTGAGGATATTGACCTGATTATGGGTACATTCTCTAAGTCGTTGGCTTCTATCGGTGGCTTCGTTGCAGGTGATAAGGATGTAATTAACTGGCTGCGTCACAACGCCCGTTCTTATATATTCCAGGCAAGTAATACGCCGGCTGCAACTGCTGCGGCTATGGAGGCTCTGCATATTTTCAAGACTGAACCTCAGCGTCAGGAAAACTTGTGGAAGATTACCAATTATGCCTTGAAGAGTTTCCGTGAAGCAGGTTTTGAAATCGGTGATACGGAAAGTCCTATTATCCCGTTGTATGTACGTGATACAGACAAGACTTTCGAAGTTACGAAACTGGCTTTCGATGAGGGTGTATTCATCAATCCTGTTATTCCGCCTGCATGTGCGCCTCAGGATACGCTTGTTCGTTTTGCTTTGATGGCTACTCATACCAAAGAACAGGTAGATTTTGCTATCGAAAAGCTGGTTAAATGCTTCAAACAGTTGGATTTATTGAAGTAATAAATTATAATTTGACTTTTTAAAGGATTTTGAAAGGAGGTTTTTACTATGGGAGCTGCCGGTAATAAAAAACCGAAAGGCATGCATAAAAAACATGCTCCGGCTTATCAAGTAGAAGAGGCCATTCATGAAAATGACCTGAAAAAAGGAAAAAAGAAATAAATCGTTTGGCGGTTTATTTTAGAAAAAGGGTTATATTTAGAGCGTCCGATACTTTCGGAAAGGCTCGGATATAACCCTTTTGTCGTTATGTTTTAACTTTAATGCGATATGATACTGAATGAAAGAGACAGTCGTCATGAGCAAGTGTTGCAGATTGCTCAGAAGATGATGATTGCTGCACGTACTGCTCCGAAGGCGAAAGGAGTGGATATTATTGAAGTGGCAATGGTGACGGAAAGTAATCTTCGTATTCTTTCGGATACGATGAAGCAGATGTATGAGGAGAACGGATTCAAGTTTTTCCTGCGTGATGCGGACAATATTCTGGAAGCTGAGTGTGTGGTTCTGATTGGTACACATGAACATCCACATGGGATGAATTGCGGGCACTGCGGCTTTGCTACTTGTATGGAAAGAGAGGAAGGGGTTCCTTGTGCCATCAATAGTGTAGATGTCGGTATCGCTATAGGCTCTGCTTGTTCTGTCGCCGCCGACAACAGGGTGGATACTCGTGTCATGTTCTCTGCGGGACTTGCTGCACAGCAGCTTGACTGGCTGGACGGGTGTACGCAGGTGTATGCTATCCCGGTGAGTGCGTCTTCCAAAAATCCATTTTTTGACCGCAAACCTAAGAATCCATAAGATTTGCTGGATATTCCTTTCTGTAAGAATAGAGCTTTAAAGGTTTCATTCTTACAGAAAAATACAATAAGAAAAGGGACTGCATTAAAATGAAAAGCTGAGACAGGCTTACTTATAATCTATAAGTTACAACATAAAAATCTCCTACTTTAGTCTTTGTTCTCCTTAATTACAGAACTAAAAGTAGGAGATTTTTTACTTCTAAGTTTCAATCTATAAGATTTTTACTTTTGCAATTCTATTTTGAGACGGCCTCTTATTTTGAAGAATATCGGGATGCCTATTCTTTTCTATTCTATACTGAATATTTCTATGCCAGTATAAATTTTTCTACAACAGCTGCTACACCATCTTCGTCGTTCGAAAGGGTAATGTAGTCGGCATTTTCGCGTACCACAGGCTGAGCATTTGCCATGGCTACTCCCAGACCAGCATATTTTATCATGGACAGATCGTTGAATCCGTCGCCGACAGCAATCATTTCATCCTTTGTCATGCCGATCTCTTTGAGTAATACGGCAAGCGATTGTGCTTTGTCGATGCCTTTAGGAACCAATTCCAGAAAGTAAGGCTCCGAGCGGAATACGCCCATTCGGTCTTTCAGGTGGTTGTACATTTCTTTTTCCAATACGGCAAGACGGGTTGGATCTCCTACGATCAGGCATTTGGCAATAGGATGATGTATCGCTTTAAGAAAATTGTCTACTTTCTTTATTTTCATTACATTAAGCAACGCTTCTTTCAATACGTACTCGTCGTTTGGATGTTCTGTCAGCACATATTCGTTTTCGTAAGTCACGATGGCAAAGTTATTGCCTTTGGCGCATTGGTACAGATAGGGAAGTACTTCCGGATCGAGTACGTTCTTGTACATCACTTCGTTTGTTTTCCAGTCGATGATTTCTCCGCCGTTGTATGAAAGAATATATCCTTCGTACTTGTTCAGTTCCAGAGCGTTTGCCAACGGGGCAACTCCATAGGTCGGTCTGCCCGAAGCAAGTACTATTTTCAAGCCGCGTTTCTGTGCTTCAATAAGTGTGTTACGTGTATGTTCGGTAATGGCTTTTTGTGAGTTTGTTAATGTTCCGTCGAGGTCGAGTACTAAAAGTTTATATTTCATAATTTTTCAAGGTGTTTTTATGGGCGCAAAGATAGTACAAATCGAATTTTATCCGTATATTCGGGCTAACAAAAAGTTTGAAACGTATGCCGATTTTCATTCGGAATTGTTTCAGTTGCATAAAAAAGTAATGTTATGAATATTTTTTTGGATTTCGCCTTGCGGCTCTTTGTTGCTGGAGCGATGGGAGTACTGATTGGCCTGGAGCGTGAATATCGTGCAAAAGAGGCAGGTTATCGTACGCATTTTCTTGTCGCACTTGGGAGCGCGCTTATGATGATTGTTTCACAATATGGTTTTATGGATGTCCTGAAGACTGACCTGATTCGTGTGGATCCGAGTCGTATCGCTGCGCAGGTTGTAAGTGGTATCGGTTTTATCGGTGCCGGAACAATCATTTTGCAAAAACAGATTGTCAGAGGGTTGACTACGGCAGCCGGTATCTGGGCAACATCGGGGATAGGGCTTGCTGTAGGTGCGGGCATGTATGCTATTGGCATAGCTGCTACGCTTTTGGTATTGCTGGGACTGGAAACGTTAAGTTATTTTTTTAAGAGCATCGGATTGCGGAACATGATGATTGATTTCTCTACAGATGATAAAGAGGCTATCAAACGGGTTTCGCAGGTGTTCAATACAAGGAATTATATTGTAGTATCGTATGAGATGAAAGAGGTTCCCTTAAATGGAAAGATTTGCTATCATGTCAGCATGGTTGTTAAGGCCAAGCGAATGAATGAAGAAGGATTGTTGCTGCTATTTTTACAGGATTTTCCCGATATTACGGTAAGAAGGATAATTTGATGCCAGTTTGCTGTAAACAACAAAGGTTGCATCTTTCTGCTTAAAGAAAGGATGCAACCTTTGTCTGCTTGCCTGAAGGTTTCGCGTATCAGCCAATGAATACGTTGACAGTTAAAAATATGCGATCGCCTTCTTCGGTCATGTCAAAATCAATCTTGTCTTCTCGCGCAAGCCAGCCGATGGCTGCGTTCAGGTCTCTGTCCGACAGACCGGAAGCTTCTTTCAGCTTTTCGTACTCCCAATGTCTGTTGTCTTTTAAAAAATTCCAGAGTTTTCCTGCATTTTCGCCAATTTGTGCTTTATTCATAATGGCTCCAATTTTAAGTGTTTGTATTAAGTTTTCTAATGATCTTTAGCAAAAATAGCTTAATTTCAAGAAAATCGTATGTCTTTTCTGTGAATTGTTATTTTGTAAATTTACCTTTTAACTTTAATTAAACTCTGTCAGGCCGAGGATGTGGAAAGTGACATTTTTTGTCTGATTAATCTGTATTTCTATTTTTTTTCTGCTAACTTTGCACGACATAATAAAAGATGAATAAGAATTATGAGGAGGAATAAGCTGAATTGGGTAGTTCCTAAAGGAGCAGAACTGACAGAACTGGATAAAAAAGTACTTTATTATCAGAATAAAGGTCATGAAGTTCCTACCCGTCAATTAATCAAGACTCCTGAACAGATAGAAGGTATCCGTCGGAGTGGCATGTTGAATACGGCTGTGTTGGATAAAGTGGCAGAAGTGATTCGTGAGGGGATGAGTACTGCTGAAATCGATAAAATTGTATATGATTATACAACAAGTCACGGTGGTATACCTGCGCCTTTAAATTATGAAGGTTTCCCGAAGAGTGTATGTACTTCCATCAATGAAGTGGTATGCCACGGTATTCCTTCGGAAGAAGAAATCCTGGAAGAAGGGGATATTATCAATGTTGACGCTACGACCATTTTGGATGGATATTACGCGGATGCTTCGCGAATGTTTATCATAGGAAAGACTACTCCGGAGAAGGAAAAACTGGTTCGTGTGGCGAAAGAATGTCTTGAAATAGGCATTGAAGCTGCTCAGCCTTTCAGTTTTGTAGGAGATATAGGTCATGCTATAGAGAAGCATGCAAAGAAAAATGGTTTTTCGGTGGTAAGAGATTTGTGTGGCCATGGTACGGGCCTCAAATTCCATGAAGAACCGGATGTGTTGCATTATGGCAGAAAAGGTACAGGTATGTTGCTGGTGCCGGGTATGGTCTTTACCATTGAGCCGATGGTAAATATGGGCACATGGGAGGTGTTCATAGACGAAGAAGACGGCTGGACCGTAGTAACCGAAGATGAATTGCCTTCTGCACAGTGGGAGCATACGTTTGTAATGACAGACAATGGTCTTGAAATTTTGACATATTAATAATGAATATATAATTTATGGATACTATTATATTAGGAATAGAGTCTTCTTGCGATGATACTTCGGCTGCTGTGATAAAAAATGGAGTGTTGCTCTCCAGCGTTATAGCAAGTCAGGCTGTACATGAAGCGTATGGAGGGGTGGTACCTGAACTGGCTTCGCGCGCACATCAGCAGAACATTGTTCCTGTCGTACACGAAGCGTTGAAGCGTGCAGGTGTGACGAAAGAACAACTCAGCGCCGTAGCCTTTACGCGTGGTCCGGGGCTGATGGGGTCTTTGCTGGTGGGTGTATCGTTTGCTAAAGGACTGGCTCGCTCTTTGGATATTCCAATGATTGATGTAAATCATTTGCAGGGTCATGTGCTTGCGCATTTTATTAAGGAATCGGAGGATGATACCGATCAGCCTAAATTCCCTTTCATTTGTTTGCTGGTATCGGGTGGCAATTCGCAGATTATTCGTGTGAATGCGTATAACGACATGCAGGTGCTGGGACAGACTATTGACGATGCGGCCGGAGAGGCGATCGATAAATGTTCCAAGGTAATGGGACTGGGCTATCCGGGAGGACCTATTATCGATAAACTGGCCCGTCAGGGTAATCCGAATGCTTATACGTTCAGCAAGCCTCATATTCCGGGGTATGACTATAGTTTCAGCGGACTGAAGACATCTTTCTTGTATTCATTGCGCGACTGGCTGAAAGAAGATCCGGACTTCATTGAACATCATAAGGTAGATCTGGCTGCATCGCTGGAGAAAACCATCGTAGATATCCTGATGGATAAGTTGCGTAAAGTGGTAAAAGATACGGGCATCAACGAAGTTGCCGTAGCAGGGGGTGTTTCTGCAAACAATGGTCTGCGCAATGCTTATCGGGAACATGCAGCAAAATATGGATGGAAAATCTATATTCCTAAGTTCGGTTACACTACGGACAATGCTGCGATGATTGCCATTACAGGCTATTACAAATTTTTGGACAAGGATTTTTGCTCGATAGACAAACCCGCATATTCACGGGTTACAATTAAGTAACATTAACCAAAAGATACTATTATGTCAGTAGAAACTAAAACACTAAGTAAGGAGATAAGCGAAATATTTTGGCGGGAAGGGTATACGCTGGCTACAGCCGAAAGTTGTACGGCTGGAAATGTAGCGGCAATAATTACAGCCGTTCCTGGAAGTTCTCGTTTTTACAAAGGCGGAATTGTTGCTTATGATAATAAGGTAAAACAAGATTTGCTTCATGTAAGTGCTGAAACACTGGAGAAATTCGGAGCTGTAAGTGAAGAGACCGTTGTGGAAATGGTGAAGGGGGCTATTCAGACACTCGGCGTAGATTATGCAATGGCTACTTCAGGCATCGCTGGCCCGGCAGGAGGTACACCCGAAAAGCCGGTTGGCACAATCTGGATTGCAGCAGGTAGTGGCGAGAAGGTGATTACAGCAAAGTTGACAGAAGACGAAGGAAGAGATAAAAATATACAAGCAGCAACGAAAAAGGCACTCCAGTTATTGCTGGAACTTTGCCAAAATCAAGAAAATGAGTGATAAAACTGCAATTAGTTGCTAAAAAGTTTGTGTATATAAAATAAAATCACTTATTTTGCACTCCGTTTGAGAGAAATAGGAATAAAACTATAAAAACT
>ULUH01038820.1_pt1 | contig 21054 bp, 15 predicted proteins | sample 1958241 | NCBI WGS metagenome assembly ULUH01 (sample SAMEA4835753, study PRJEB28245) | human gut metagenome | biome: gut microbiome; material: fecal sample | place: Denmark | collected 2008 | reverse complement strand
TATATACTATATATGTTATTGATTTATTTACTAAATTGTTTTATTAAATATTTGTATATTAAGTAAAATACATATATATTTGTTGCGGTAAATACTAAAACAGATTTGATAATTCTATGAAAAAGACTCTTGGGAAACTATTATTTTGTTTTTGCTTTTTGGTTTTCTCAGCTTGTTCTGAGAAAAAATCATCAGTCGATGTTGATGTGTTAGTTGTAGGCGGTGGAGCTAGTGGGGTAGCTGCTGGTATTCAATCTGCTCGATTGGGAGTTAATACTTTAATTATTGAAGAAACTCCTTGGTTAGGGGGGATGTTAACATCTGCAGGAGTAAGTGCTGTAGATGGAAACTATCGTCTTCCTGCGGGAATATGGGGGGAATTTCAATCTAAGCTGGCTGATTATTATGGTGGGTTGGATTCTTTGAAAACCGGATGGGTAAGTAATGTATTATTTGAGCCTTCTGTTGGAAATCGTATTTTGTGTCAGATGGCTGAAGCTGAGAAAAATTTAAGTATCTATTTTAATACCAAATGGGAAAAAGTAGAAAAAGAAGATAATGTATGGTATGTTACTGTTAGCAAATCGGATGGTTCAAAAGAGATTGTTTCTTCAAGAGTTTTGATTGATGCTACAGAGCTGGGTGATATAGCTAAAGAATGTGGGGTAGCGTATGATTTAGGTATGGAAAGCAAGGCTTTAACTAAAGAAGATGTAGCTCCAGACAGTGCTAATAATATCATACAAGATTTGACTTATGTCGCTATTCTGAAAGATTATGGAGTAGATGTTACAATTCCTAAACCAGAAAATTATCATCCTGAAGAGTTTGCTTGTGCATGTGAAAATTCATATTGTCATACTCCAAAAGAACCTGATAGAGTATGGTCTAAAGATATGATGATTACCTATGGGAAATTGCCTAATAATAAATATATGATTAATTGGCCTATAGAAGGTAATGATTATTATTTGAATTTGGTAGATATGTCTCGTGAAGAACGAGATAAAGCACTGCAGGATGCTAAAGATTATACAATGCGTTTTGTGTATTTTATACAGAAAGAATTGGGATATAATACATTAGGTCTTGCTGATGATGAATACCCAACAGCAGACAAGTTACCGTTTATTCCGTATCATCGTGAGTCTAGACGTATTCATGGATTGGTTCGTTTTGATTTAAATCATATAATGAATCCTTATAGTCAGGAAGATCCTTTGTACCGCACTAGTATTGCTGTTGGAGATTATCCAGTAGATCATCATCATACACGTTATAGAGGTCCTGAAGAATTGCCTAATTTGTACTTTCATCCGATACCTTCTTATGGATTGCCTTTAGGTGTTATGATTCCTAAGGATATTGATGACTTGATTGTTGCAGAAAAGTCTATTTCCGTTTCAAATATTGCAAATGGAACAACTCGTTTGCAACCTGTTGTATTACAGATAGGACAGGCAGCGGGTGTTTTGGCTGCTTTATCTGTTAAGCTAAATAAGGATATAGATGAAATTGCTGTACGTGATGTTCAGGATGTTATTTTGAATGCAAAAGGTTATTTGCTTCCATATTTGGATGTACCGGTATCTGACGATCGTTTTACAGCATATCAGCGTGTTGGTGCAACAGGAATTTTAAAAGGCGTAGGAAAAAATGTAGAGTGGTCTAATCAGACATGGTTAAGAGCAGATACTGTTTTACTCTCTTCTGAATTAAGTGGATTATATGAGTTTTATCCTTCAGTAAAGTCAAATCTTGATATGAAGGTAGCAAAAGGAGTAACAACTCAGAACTTTATGAATTTAGTATCTGAGATTGCTCAAGTGGAAGGTAAGAAAATGGATGCCGATTTTGGTAAAGTTTGGAAAGATTGTGGTTTAAATACGTGGAATCCAAATTCAGAGATTATTCGTGGAGATGCGGCAGTTATAATAGATAAGGTTTTGGATCCATTCCATGCGAAACAAATAAATATAAAAGGGGAAGTTATTCAATAGGTTTTATAATATAAACTATCTGAGATAAGAAGGTTGATTGTATAATCAGCATCTTTTTATCTCAGATATATCCTTAATGTCTTAAATTATGAAAAGTACTAGTCGTCGCGATTTTTTAAAGAAGAGTTTTTTAGCAAGTGCTTCAGCACTAGCAGTACCAAGTCTTTTAAATAGCTGTAAAGATGTTGAGACTTCTGCAGAGAAAGATATACCTGTGTTGCAAAAAGATGAGAAGAGTCATTTAATTGTTCCGAAAAAAAATGGTCTTCCTATTACGGGAACATTTCTGGATGAAATATCTCATGATATACCTCATCAGAATTGGGGAGAAGCAGAATGGGATATGGATTTTCAACATATGAAGAATATCGGAATTGATACCGTAATTATGATTCGTTCCGGATATCGTAAATTTATTACTTACCCGTCGAAATACTTGTTGAAAAAAGGATGTTATATGCCATCTGTTGATTTGGTTGATATGTATTTGCGTTTGGCAGAAAAATATGGAATGAAGTTTTATTTTGGACTGTATGATTCTGGAAAATATTGGGATACAGGAGATTTGACTTGGGAGATTGAAGATAACAAGTATGTGATTGATGAAGTATGGGAAATGTATGGAGAGAAATATAAAAGTTTTAGCGGATGGTATATCAGTGGTGAGATAAGCCGGCAGACAAAAGGGGCAATTAATGCTTTCCATGCAATGGGTAAACAGTGAAAGATGTGTCTAACGGGCTTCCTACTTTTATCTCTCCATGGATAGATGGTAAAAAGGCTGTGATGGGTACTAATAAACTGTCGCGTGAGGAATCTATTTCTGTAAAAGAGCATGAACGCGATTGGAATGAGATTTTTGATGGTATTCATGACGTTGTAGATGCTTGTGCTTTTCAAGATGGTCATATTGACTATGATGAGCTTGACGCATTTTTCTCAGTTAATAAAAAGTTAGCTGATAAGTATGGAATGGAATGTTGGACTAATGCCGAGTCATTCGATCGTGACATGCCTATCCGTTTCTTCCCTATTAAATTTGATAAGTTAAGGATGAAACTGGAAGCAGCTAAACGTGCCGGTTACGATAAAGCGATTACTTTTGAGTTCTCTCATTTCATGAGTCCCCAATCTGCTTATCTTCAGGCTGGTCATTTATATAATCGATATAAGGAGTATTTTGATATAAAATAAAAAGCTTGAATACTATGAGAAATATGGATCTAAATATGGGATATATGTTTTTCTTGTCTATTGTAGCAGCAATAGGTGGTTTGTTGTTTGGATACGACACTGCTGTTATTTCAGGAACAATCGGACAAGTAACAGAACAGTTCCAGTTGGATGCCTGGCAACAAGGATGGTATGTAGGTTGTGCACTTGTTGGCTCCATATTGGGAGTTTCCATATCGGGAATACTCAGCGATAAATGGGGACGTAAACGAGTTATGATTCTTTCGGCTGTATTGTTTTCTATATCAGGATTTTGGTGTGCTTTATCTCCTGATTTTATTCATTTGGTATGGGCCAGAATATTAGGGGGAGTAGCTATAGGTGTTGTTTCGATTGTTTCTCCTTTATATATTTCAGAAGTGGCTGCTGCACAATATAGAGGCCGATTGGTTTCTTTGTATCAGGTAGCTGTAACAATTGGTTTCTTGAGTGCATATATTGTCAATTATTATTTGCTTCTCTATTCACAAAGTGATGTAGTTTTAAAAACGTCAGTATTGCATATTATTTTTGTTTCTGAAGTATGGAGAGGTATGTTAGGAATGGAATCATTACCGGCTATATTATTTCTGCTTGTGATATTTTTTATTCCAGAGAGTCCTCGCTGGCTGATTGTAACTCATAAAGACGAAAAGGCTGAAAGTGTATTATCTCGCATTTATCGTTCTACACAAGTTATCAGGGAGCAAATATCATTGACGCAATCAGTTTTGATAGAAAAAAATAGAAAATCTGATTGGTCTATATTATGGCAGCCAGGTATTTTAAAAGCTGTTATTGTTGGTGCCTGCATTGCAATGTTAGGACAGTTTATGGGAGTTAATGCAGTGCTCTATTATGGACCATCTATTTTTGAAAATGCTGGTTTGTCTGGAGGTGATTCATTATTCTATCAGATTCTGGTAGGGTTGGTAAATACAATAACCAGTATTTTGGCATTGCTTGTTATTGATAAAATAGGACGTAAGAAATTGATTTATTATGGAGTTTCTGGTATGATTGTTTCATTGATTATGATAGGATTGTATTTCATGGTTGGTGAGCAACTACATTTACCGAGTACAGTCATGCTGATTTTTTTCCTGTCATATATATTCTTCTGTGCCGGCTCTATCAGTGCAGTGATTTTTGTGCTTTTATCAGAAATGTATCCAACTAAAGTTCGTGGGGTAGCTATGTCTATTGCCGGATTATCTTTGTGGGTTGCTACTTATATAGTTGGACAGTTAACTCCATGGCTGTTGTTGAATCTTACTCCGGGAGGTACGTTCTTCTTGTTCGCTGGAATGTGTGTTCCTTATATTCTGATTGTTTGGAAATTAATGCCTGAAACAGCAGGTAAGTCTTTAGAAGAAATCGAACAATACTGGAAAAATAGAGTCTAAAAATATTAATACGAGAATATGAAAAATTTTGATTTTAATGAATTAGCAACTCTGTATAAAACGGAGTTGCTGGACAATGTATTACCTTTTTGGTTGGCAAATTCTCAGGATAAAGAGTTTGGAGGTTACTTTTCTTGTCTGAATCGTGACGGTAGTGTGTTTGATACAGATAAGTTTATCTGGCTTCAAGGACGTGAAGTATGGATGTTTTCTATGTTATATAATAAAGTAGAAAAAAGTCAAGAATGGTTAGATTGTGCTATTCAAGGAGGAGAATTCCTGAAAAAGTACGGTCATGATGGTAATTATAATTGGTATTTTTCTTTGGACCGTCAGGGACGTCCTTTAGTTGAGCCTTATAATATATTCTCATATACATTTGCTACAATGGCTTTCGGACAGTTGAGTTTGGCTACCGGAAACCAGGAGTATGCAGAAATCGCTAAAAAAACTTTTGATATCATTTTGTCGAAAGTAAATAATCCTAAAGGTAAATGGAACAAATTGTATCCAGGAACTCGTGATCTTAAAAATTTTGCTTTGCCTATGATTCTTTGTAATCTGGCTTTGGAGATAGAGCACCTGTTGGATGAAAACTTCCTGATAGAAAAAATGGAAACTTGCATTCATGAAGTTATGGATGTATTCTATCGTCCTGAGCTTGGTGGTCTGATAGTAGAAAATGTAGGAGTGAATGGAGAGTTGGTAGACTGTTTTGAAGGTAGACAGGTCACTCCTGGACATGCTATTGAGGCTATGTGGTTTATTATGGATTTAGGAAAACGTTTGAACCGTCCGGAATTAATAGAAAAGGCTAAGGATACAGCTTTAAGAATGTATGAATATGGATGGGATAAAGAAAATGGAGGTATTTTCTATTTCATGGATCGTTTGGGAAACCCTCCTCAGCAGTTGGAATGGGACCAGAAATTGTGGTGGGTTCATATCGAAACATTAATAGCTATGTTGAAAGGATATCAGCTTACAGGTGATGTTAAATGTTTAGAAGCATTTCATACGGTTCATACCTATGCGTGGGAACACTTTAAAGATAAAGAGTATCCAGAATGGTTTGGATATTTAAATCGTCAGGGAGAAGTTCTTTTACCTCTGAAAGGTGGAAAATGGAAAGGATGTTTCCATGTTCCTAGAGGTTTGTATCAATGTTGGCAGATATTGGAAGACTTGAAGAAATAACCTTGTGTGCTCATGATAAGCAATTCAGTTTTTAAATTGTCGGTACTGGCATTAGGAACAGCAGCATTGGTTGCATGTAGTAATTCTGAAAAGAAACAAATTGCTGCTGAATCCTATGTCGATTGGGTTGATCCTTTAATAGGAAGCGGTGGACATGGACATGTTTTTGTGGGAACTTCTGTACCTCACGGAATGATTCAGTTAGGTCCTAATAATAATAAAAAAGGTTGGGACTGGTGTTCTGGATATCATGATTCAGACTCTACTATTATTGGATTTGCACATACACATTTAAGTGGGACAGGAATATCTGATTTGGGGGATATACTGCTGATGCCTGCTGTATCGGTGATAGATAGTGCTGGATATCTGCCTTCTTCTGCTTATGTATCAACTTTTTTGAAACAGGAAGAATTAGTAACTCCGGGATTTTATCAGGTAAAGTTACATCCTTCTGGTATAAATGTAGAGTTGACTGCTGGTGAACGAGTAGGAATGCATCGATATGTGTATCCTTCCGATAAAGAAGCACAAGTGGTTGTTGATTTGGAAAATAGTGCACAGTCTCTGATGTTAAGGGAGGGTACAATATCTTCGGAGCTTCAACTGATAAACGACTCTACTGTGGTAGGCGTACGATCTTCTGATGAATGGGCTATGAATCATACTGTTTATTTTAGAAGTGTTTTTTCAAAGCCTATATTAAATTCAAGATTGTATGCTAAAGAAAGAGGAAAGAAGATGGTATTGGATTTTGGTATCTTGCAAGAACCACTATTAGTAAAAACAGCGGTATCGTATGTCTCTTCAGAGGGGGCATTGGCTAATTTAGAGGCTGAACACCGTACTTTTGATGAGGTACATGAAGATGCTGTTGAATTGTGGAATGATGCTTTATCTAAAATTCAAGTAGAGGTTAAAGATGATAATGTGAAGAAGATGTTTTATACAGCTTTATATCACGCTATGATTTCTCCGTCTGTATTTCAGGATGTAGATGGTTCGTATAAAGGAGCTGATGGAAAGGTTTATCAGACTTCTGATTTTGTTCCTTATACGATATTTTCTTTATGGGATACATACCGGGCTGTTCACCCTTTGTACACATTGATTGATACGCGTAATGCTGATTATGTAAATAGTCTGTTGGCTATTTATGATCAGCAGAAAAGTTTACCAATTTGGCATTTAGCAGCTAATGAAACGAGCTGTATGGTGGGAGTACATTCTATTCCTGTCATAGTAGATGCTTGTCTAAAAGGTTTTTCTGGTATTGATATAGAACGTGCATATCAGGCAGTAAAGAGTATTCGTGAAATGAATGATAATGGTTTAGATTTTGTTCGTAATCAAGAATACATACCTGCGGATAAGATTTCTTGGTCAGTTGCTCGTGCTTTAGAATATGCTATCGATGATTATGCAGTGGCTCAACTTGCTAAGCATTTAGGAAAGGAAGATGATTATCAGTTATTTATGAAGCGTTCAAAATACTATGCACACTATTTTGATTCAGATTCTGGATTTATGCGTGGAAAGTTAGCTGATGGCAGTTGGCGCTTACCTTTTGATCCTTCACATAGTTTGCATATGGAAGATGATTATGTAGAAGGAAATGCTTGGCAATATACTTGGTTGGTACCTCATGATCCTGAGGGATTGGTAGAGCTGTTTGGAGGAAAGAAGCAGTTTGTTGAGAAGTTAGATAGTCTGTTCAGTGTCAGTTCAGAATTAAATGAAGGAGCTTCCATAGATATTACAGGGATGATAGGACAATATGCTCATGGAAATGAGCCTAGTCATCATATTTTGTATTTATATCCATATGTCGGTGAAAAGGCAAAAGCAGCGAAACTACTTCATCAGGTATATGATTCTTTTTATAAAGCTACTCCGGATGGATTAATTGGAAATGAAGATTGCGGACAAATGTCTGCTTGGTATATTTTTTCGGCTATGGGATTTTATCCTGTAAATCCTGTAGATGGTACGTTCATTTTTGGTAGTCCGTTGTTGGATCGTGTTACAATGAATTTGAATAATGGAAAGAAATTCGAAATTATTGCACATAATAATAGCCAAAGAAATATCTATATCAAGTCTATAAAATTGAACGGGAAGCCTTATGATAAATTTTATATTACTTATGAAGATATAATGAATGGTGGAGTTCTTGAGTTTGAGATGGTGGATATTCTTAATTAATAACTTTATAATCAATAAAATGAAAAATCATTTTTTACTAACTGTTTTGTTGTTGATGCTTTGCTCAATGACAATGTATGCCCAAAAGAAGATTACAGGGCAAGTTCTGGAGCCTAACGGACAGGCGATTATTGGCGCTACTATCCTTGAAAAAGGAACTACAAATGGAACAATTACGGATTTTGACGGAAACTTTGAACTTACGTTAACTTCGGAGAAACCAATTATTCAGGTTTCTTATATTGGATATAAAACACAAACTATTACTGTGACTTCCAATAAACTGCTAGTTGTTACGATGAAAACTGATGCGATTATGTTGGAAGAAGCTGTGGTAATAGGTTATGCAAAACAGAAGAAAGCAACTTTAACAGGTGCTGTATCTTCAGTTTCTTCAGAAAATATTACGAAGAGATCGGTAGCTTCTCTTTCAACAGCTTTACAGGGAACAATGCCAGGTGTAACTATTCAGCAGACTTCAGGACAACCTGGTTCTGATGGTTCTACTATTAGAGTTCGTGGTATCGGATCTATCAATTCGGATCAGAATCCATTAGTATTGGTTGATGGTATAGAGATGGATATTAATCAGGTAGATGCAAATACAATTGAGAGTGTATCTGTATTAAAGGACGCTGCTTCAGCTTCTATCTATGGTTCTCGTGCATCAAATGGTGTTATCTTGATTACTACCAAAAGAGGTAAAGAAGGAAAAGTTACAACTACATATAGTGGTTATGTGACTATACAACGTCCTACTAATATGCCGGAGCCAGTAGCTGCATGGGAATATTTGCAGGCTGAATTAAATTCTTGGGATAATGCAGGAATTACTGTAACAGAAACACAGCGCGAACAGCAGTTGAAACTGATTGAAGAACAAAGAACACTGAAACCAGATAATTGGAATCGTTATGATACTAATTGGAAGGAAGAAACTTTGAAGGATAACGCTATTATGCATAGCCATAATGTTACAATCAGTGGAGGTACTGATAAATTATCATTTTTTGCTTCTGGTTCATATATGGGGCAAGAAGGTTTGATTCCTAATGATGAATATAACCGTACAAATATCCGTTTGAATGCTGATGCTAAGCTTACTTCATGGATGAAAGTTGGTATTGAAACAAATTTAAGACAGTCGGAATTGACTAATCCAGGAATGGGTTCTCCTAAATCTATCATCAATCAGGCGTTGTATATGTTGCCGACTTTATCAGCTGCAAGAGAATTGGATGGAAATTGGGGTTATGGAAAAAATGGTTTGAACCCGACAGCTATGGCTAATGCCAGTGGTGAGAAAAAAACACGTAGTACAGAAGCATTGGTTAATGGTACTATTACTTTGACTCCGATTAAAGGACTGGAATTGAAAGGACAATATTCTCGTAGACAGGTTGTAAATCGTAGTCGCTCGTTGACAACACCATATACTACATCTTTGAAAGGACAAGTTATGGGAACATATCCTGCGGAAGATGGATTGAATGAGTCATGGAATCAAACTATAAGAAACTATTATCTGGCTCAAGGATCTTATGATATGACTATCAAAGATCATTATGCAAAAGTGTTGGTAGGTTTTCAGGCTGAAGACAGTGAATATTCTTCATTCTATGGTGCAAAGAAAGGCTTTGATTTAGGAAGATATTATTTGGATAATGGCGACGGAGCTACAGCGACTTCCGGTGGTGGAGCTAATTCTTGGGCTATGATGTCAGGATTTGCTCGTTTGAATTATAACTACAAACAGAAATATTTGTTGGAAGTTACAGGACGATATGATGGTTCTTCTCGTTTTACCAAAGCAAACCGTTGGGGATTCTTCCCTTCTGTTTCTGCAGGATGGGTTATGTCTCAGGAAAATTTCTTACAGCAGGCTTCCGATTATCTTGATATTTTGAAACTGCGTGTATCTTATGGCTTGTTAGGTAATCAGAATATTGGTAACTATCCTTATGCCGCTGTTATTAATCCGGGATATGGTTATTATTTGGGAGATAAAAAAGAACTTGTACCAGGAGTTGCACAGACTTCTTTATCTAATGCTGATATTAGTTGGGAGAAATCTCGTCAATTGGACTTTGGTGTTGATTTAAGCCTGTGGAATGGTTTGTTAGCAGTAACAGCTGACTATTATATAAAAGATGTATACGATATGTTGATGCGTTTCCCTTTACCTTATTATGCCGGAATGCAGCCAGCTTATACGAATGCTGGTGATATGACAAACAAAGGTTGGGAAATCAGTATTAGCCATAAGAACCAGATTGGAGATTTTAATTATGGTGTAACATTTACGTTGAATGATAATCGTAATAAGGTTACAAACTTAAATGGATTAAACTCTCAAGATAAGACATTAGTTGAAGGATATCCTAGTCAGGGTATTTGGGGATATTTGACTGATGGATATTACCTGGATTGGGATGATGTTGCAAATTCTCCTAAGTTAAGTAATTCAGCAAGACCTGGTTTTGTAAAATATAAAAAGGTATATCAAGGCGAAGGAGTAGATCCTTTATTGATAGATAGTCGTGATATGGTTTACCTTGGTGACCCATTCCCACATTTTGAATATGGTGTAAACTTAACTGCTGGTTGGAAGAATTTTGATTTCACTGCATTTATACAGGGTGTAGGACAGCGCTCTACCTATATGTCTGGTATTGGTTTGAAACCATTCTCAAATGGAGCCAATTTATTTAGACATCAAATGGATTCATGGACACCGGATAATTTGGATGCAGAGTATCCTATTTTAGTGCCAGAAGCTAATTCTGCAGACAATTATGTGAAATCAGACAAATGGGTAAAAGATGCCTCATATTGCCGATTGAAGAACGTGGTTTTAGGATATACATTGCCTCAGGATATTACTAAGAAAATGGGTATTGGTAGTTTGAGAGTTTATGTAAGTGGTCAGAACTTATTGACATTTAGTAAATTCTTTGATGGATATGATCCTGAAGTTTCATATTCAGGAAGTCAGGGAGGAGAATTTTATCCTATTATGCAGACTTTTACTTTTGGACTTGATTTGAAATTTTAAATGACTAATTATTATGAAAAATATATTTAATTGTATACGGAAAGAAAAAAACATATGGCTATGCGGAATTCTGCTTTGTGCTCTATCAACAGGATGTAGCGATTATTTGGATAAAGAGCCTATGAGTGAGTATTTGTCGTCTAATTTCTATAATAATGAAGGGGCTATCAAACAGGGAGCTACCGCATGTTATCAGCGTTTAAAAATGGATCATACAAACTCCAGTAGTAGTAATATTCCATTGTGTATTTTATGGGATATGTATACTCCATTTGGTATAGAACGTGCAGACAATAGTTCTGTAGGTGTAGGTAATATTGATATGAGAACAAATTTTACTCCTGAATTTATTTGGGCTACTCTTTACACTTCTGTTGCACGTTGTAATACTGTACTGGATGGTGCTGCTCCTTATGTTTCACAACTTTCAGATCAAGCTAAAATCTATCTGGCAGAAATAAAAGTCCTTAGGGCTCATTTTAATATACAGTTAGTTTCTCTTTGGGGGGATATTCCTTATTTTACGTCTTCTGTTACAGATGAACAGTTGAAGAATGTCTCGAGAACTCCTTGGAAAGAAGTTGTTGATGATATTATTAAAGACTTATCAGAGGCTGCAGAAATGTTACCGTGGCAAGCAAATGAATGGGGGAGAGTAGATAAATCCGTTGCTTTAGGATTGCAGGCTAGGATTGCACTTTATGCAGGTTCATGGTGTAAATTTGGATTTGGTCGTGATGCCGTAAAAGACGAGCAAAAAGCTAAGGAATACTTTTCGATTGCAGCTCAGGCTTCTAATAGAGTTATTAATGAGAGCGGGAGAGATTTAGCTGTAAATTACAAAGATTTGTTTACTCGTGTAGGACAAATGAAACCTGATGTTAAAAAAGAGTCTATGCTTTTTATGATGTTTTCTGACTTTGGAGATAAAAGTACCCATTATATGTCTTTAGGAGAACAATGTCGTATGATAGGACAAAGTGGGCGTTTCCCGACTCAACAATTAGTTGATACTTATGAAATGAAGAATGGAAAGCGTATTGATGAAGCTGGCTCTGGATATAATCCTCAGAAACCATTTATTTCTAGAGACCCTCGTTTAAAGGAGACTATTTATACTCATCATGATACAATTATTGGAAATACAGGAAGTAATAAAATGAAATTTTTAATGGAATTGTTTAATCCGATGACTAAATCTTGGGATGAAGAAGGGAATGAAAAGATGATACCTAATTTGGATTATGCAGGTTCTGTTTCTCAATATGGCTATGTGTTTAGTGGAGTAGGTTTTGCATGGAAAAAATATAACCATTTTGATGATGAGGCTTCAGCTTTACCTACATATAATATTCATATAATGCGTTTTGCAGAGGTATTGTTGACCTATGCTGAAGCTAAAATAGAACTTAATGAACTATCAGATGGTACAGCTGTTAATGCTATTGATCGAGTAAGAGCACGTGTAGGTATGCCAGGTATTTTATCTGTGGATCCGAGTCGTGAAGGAAATCAATTAAAGATGAGGCAAATTGTACGTCGTGAACGTAAGGTGGAACTAGCTAAGGAGTCTTTAATGTTATTTGATATGCGACGTTGGCGTACTGGGCAATTACAGAATTCTGAACCTACTTATGGTTATCCAAAACCTGTGGGAGTAGATGCTTCGAAAAATATATATCCTGATGGGTACGAACAGGCGACTCCTGATATGGTTCCCTATTATGGAGAGCCGGGTTCTGAAAGGGATATTAATGATATTGCTAGCTATAAAGCCTTTGCTGATAGATTGAGAATGCGGGATAAAGACCGTTCTTGGGATGATAAATTTTATGTATGGCCAATACCTCAAACAGAAAGAAATAAATGTCCTTGGTTGACACAGAATCCAGGTTACGGAGAATAAAATTATAAATTTTTATGGATAAATTATTGTTACTAGTATTGTGGTTTGTGCCGATGTTTTTATCGGCACAGACTTCTGTAACAATCGAAGCTGCTAGTCCAGACCCAACTTTAGTAGTTCGTGGAAAAGAAAAGCAGTTGATTGTCTACAATGATGAATCTTGGAAGACTCAGAATAATGCGGTAATGCTGCTTCCTTCTTCTGCTTTTTCTCAAGTGATATCTGCAAATAAGACATATGTAGCTGTGAATATTGATAAAGATATGAAAGTTACGGATGTTTTAAATGGAGTTATAAAAAATACAGATATACCTTCATTTTCGGAAACTTTAAATATGCAAGTTTCAACAGGAGGATTTTTGTTGATAGCTCTTGATTCTGAGTATAAGACTGGAGGTTATCGTAAATTCTTGGCAGAAAACTTTCATGTTGGTGATATTGTAAAATTACGAGTAAATGGAGATATACAGTCACTGGAAGGCGTATTGGCTTTGTCTGGCAAGGAAGCATGTCGAATAGTGTTGGATAATGATGCTTGGTTTACGGTAAATAGTAATAAAACTCAGTTAACAGGATCGCTTGAAAATTATAAATTCCAGTCCGGTTTACAACTTTTTGTTGTTCGGAATGGTTCTCATCTGGAAGTTGCTACCGTTTCTGATGGTAAATTTTGTATTGATGTTCCGTTAACTCCAGGGACTAATTATTTCGATATTATTCTGAAAAGTGGAAACTTGAATATAGCAGAACAGTCTGTAGTTGTTTATTCTAAAATCTCTTCGGCTAATCAAAATGAACTTGTTATGTGGGTGGAACAATTTCCAAATGCTAAAGTACTTACTAACAGAAAGGCCGTAAAGACCTTGGTTGATAATGTTAAGAGAGCTGGATTTACTTCTATTGGTCTAGATGTTAAAGGTCCTGAAGGATATGTTTCTTATCGGAAAAACGATTTATCCAAAACTCCATACTTTACAGCAACCAAAAATCAGGCAAAACAAGTAAAAGACGATGGATTTGATTTGTTGGAAGTTGTTTTAGAGGAAGCCCATAAAGTAGGACTTAAAGTATATACAAGTTTTAATTTCTTTACAGAAGGAAATATTACAACTAATGACTATGCTGTTTTACATCAACATAAAGACTGGGAAGAAGTTGTACAACGTCCAGAGGATAAAGGACGTTTGCTGAGAATTTCGGAAACGGTAAGAGGTAAAGATGCAGCAACTGGTAAATTGCTTGCTTTGGCTTTTGTTAATCCATCTAATATGGATGTTCAAAATTTCCAATTGCTTCGTGTAGAAGAAGTATTGAAAAATTATGATGTAGATGGAATTGTACTTGACAGATGTCGTTACGATAATTTATATGCCGATTTTAGCGATGTTTCAAAAAAAGCATTTGAACGGTATTTAAAGAAGGATGGTAAAACATTACAATGTTTTCCTGATGATGCTTTTAAAATTGATGAGAAGGGCACACTGGTAAAAGGTAAGTTATTTAAAGAATGGATTTGTTTCCGTTCGCAGACTATTGCTGATTTTACATCTCGCATTCGTTCATTGGTCAATAAGTATAAATCGGAGAAAAATTCAAATTTAAAAATGGCGGCATATGTAGGCTCATGGTATGAAGTTTATTATCAGAATGGAGTTAATTGGGCTAGCGATAAATTTGTATATAATGACAGGTTAGCTTTTCCTGAAAGTAATATTTATGAAAGGAAATATAACGAAACCAGTTATTTGAAGAATCTTGATTTCTTAATGATTGGTACATATTATGAGACACCTAAAGAAGTAAATAAATACTTAACTCTTGGAAATATCCTGACTTGTGGTCAGGTTCCGTTGATTGGTTCAATGAGTTTACCTGATTTGTCTGTTGCTGATCAAGGAAAGGTATTTGGAGCTTCTTTGAGAAATTCGTCGGGTTTGATGATTTTTGATTATTGTTATGTTGATTGGAAAACATTTTACGAACAAATGAAAATAGCCTTTTCTGTAAAGAATAAATAACTTTAAAAATAAAAGATATGAAAAATATATTTTACAAAACAAATGGGGTAATACTTGCTATTATAGCGTTATTAAGTTTGAATATGATATCTTGTTCCGATGATGAAGATGGAAGAGCTTATGAAAAGGCTTATATCGTTGGAGTTAAGATAGATAGTGAGTTATTTACACCGTCATCTATTACTGAAGGAAAGACATTTGTAAATATTCCTGCAGGAGAAGATTTATCAAATGTCAAATTGCAGGTATTGGTGGCAAACGGAGATTTACAAGATTTTAATAATGGTGTTAACTATGATTGTAGAAAACCTATAGCTTTATTAATCAATGGATATGACGGTAATTTATATGAAACGAATTTGCACATTAAATCAGCTCCGAAATTGAGTTCTTTTATCATTAAAGGAATGACAATACCAGCGACTGATATTCATGAAAGTTCATCGAAAATAATTGTTCAGGTTCCTGAAGGAACTGACCTTACAAAGCTTCAGGTCACTATGGAGTTTACGAATGGGGTATTAAAAGATTTTCAAAATGGAATAGAAAAGGATTATACAAGTCCATGCAAATTTTCTTTGTTGGGGGTTGATGAAGAAACTGAATATTCTTATGAATTGATTATTACTACCGAACCGGTAGGTCCAGCTTCTATTAATGCTATTATTGTTAATGGTGTAGAATCAGATTCTATTGTAGCTGAAAATAATAAACTTATACCTTATATTCCTGCTTTGATGAATTTTACTTCTGTAGATGTTGAATTGAAAGTGGGGTATGGCAATATCATCGATAAAAGTTTTAGTGGGAAAGGATTAAATTTATTATCAGGAAATAACGTAGTAAAGGTAACAGGAACCAATGGAATTGAAACTGAATTTGTAATTGGCGCTCCACAATTATCTTTGAAGCCTTTGTTTTCGAAGAAGTATGCAGAATTAGGATTTAATAATGAAGATTTGTGCGCTGTTGGATTTAGTGGTAATTATTTGTTGGCTACTAATTATACATCTGTAGCTAAGACCCCTGTTTATTTCGATTTTGAGGGAACTAAAGTTGGTCAAATCTCAGCAGAAGGAGTAAATCCTACAGGGTATGGTTTCCGTAAGTTTGCAACAGATGATAATGGTAAGATATTAGCACTTTCTCTAGGTATGAGTGCTGGAGAACAGTGGATTTATAAATGGGATAATGTGGAAGCTAAAGGAGTTGAGTATATTTCGTTCTCTAAAGCGAGTTTGGGAGTAGACTATAACCCTCGTGCTGCGGGTATTAGTGTGAATGGCTCGTTAGATGGTGATGCTACTGTCATTATAACAATTGCACAGAAAACAGACGTCTTTATTTGGACGGTGACTGGAGGACATTTGAATCCGACTCCTAAGAAATATTCATTCCCGTATTCTGGATCAAGTTATTACTGGTCAATATCTGCAATGCCAGCTAGTCAGGGTGGATATGTAGGTTTTGTAACTAATAACTCATTAGATAAAGCAGGTGCTGTATTTATGAACGATATGATGGCGGAAACTCAGCATATAACAGGATTCTATGTGACAGATGGTAAAACCATTACTTATAACGGCCGTGACTATTTAGCTTTTGTTTCTCACAATAATAGTAAAGGAACTATGTGGATTTGTGATATTACTGCTGGGCAACAGGATGGTTATCTGAATCCGATATTCAAGAGAAATATGGAAGTTACAGGTGCTAATGGAAATGTCACAACTGATGCTGATTTTACAATAATTGATGGCAAATTGTATGTTGCATTTACTTGTACGAATTTGGGAGTATATTTATATGAACTCAAATAGAAAAGAATAACTACTAAGTAAAATCTCTGCAAATTTATTGTCTAATTTTTACTATAAATTGCAGAGATTTTTATAAATTTTAATTTAAAAATCTATTATTATGAATACAAAAGCATTTATGTCAATAATGGCTTGTTTTATTGCCTTAGGGAATATTTCTTGTAATGAAAGCGATTCAGAAGAAAAAAGTAAAAATCAAGATCCTGTTAATACATTTTTTGATAATGAAAGACTTCCTATAGAACAATCATGTTTTCAGGGTGCATACTATAGAAAGGTTGTTTCAAGTAAAGATGTATGGTTGGGGATAGGTGGTACTGTCGTTCTTCCTGAAATAATTTTTGATGAGAATAGGAAAAATCCGAATAAACCGGGACAATATTTGGATAATCCTTCTGTATATTTAGGCGGTAATATGGGAGGTCAAGAAACAGATATAGGGCTTACTTGGGAAGTTGTGAAAGAGAATGGGGTAGTTTCTCAAGAAAAAAAAGCTTTTCGACCATTTATGCGGCGTACTAGCCATCCTAGCGGACAATCGGCTAATTATTCCAATGCACCTGCTGAAGATAAATATTATTGGTATCCGGGTGAAGAGGTCAATATTTCGATTCAGATAGTAGAAAATGGTAAATTGAAATTTATTGTTGAAGGTGCAGGAAAACGTTTTGAAACAGATTATGAATGTGCTGGATACAAACAAGGAAATATAGGTGAATTTAAAAGAGTAAATGCTATTGATCAGGTTGCTAATGAAGGTAAACCTGCTCAGGTTACTAGTACGATTGTAAAAGACAGTCAGTGGAAGGAAAGCTATTTATTCCGTTTGTATGAAGGTAATATAGTAAAAGCTCCTATGCATGAAGGACGTTTTACAGATATGCGATGCCCTGATGGAATGTATTTTTCAATTACAGCTTCTGATGAAGAAATGAAAAAAGGAAGTGAGTTGATTACTATAAATGGAAATGGATTTTAAATTATGAATAGGTATCTTACTGTTTTAGTTTCTTGTTTGATTGTTCTGTTTAGCTCGTGTGCAACAGAATCTTCTGAAACTCCTCAAGAAGTAGATAAACCTTCAGATTATTTTTCAGGTGTATGGGTTACCAGCTCTGCCAGTAGTGTTCTAGACTCAAAAGAAAATATAGTAAAGGCTGTATCTGTTTGTAAAGAATATGGCATTAATAATATTTTCATGGTGGTGTGGAATAATGGGAGGACATATTATCCCAGTAAAGTAATGAAAGAATTGATTGGTATTGAGATTGCAGAAAAATACCAAGGGCGTGATCCTTTAAAAGAAATGATAGAAGAAGCGCATGCACATGGTGTTAAAGTACATGCTTGGTTTGAATATGGATTTGCTGCTTCTTATGGACAAAATGGAGGATCAATTTTAGCACGAAAACCGGAATGGGGAGCAAAGGATGTTAATGGGAAACTTCTTGTTAAAAATGGCTTCATATGGATGAACGCATTGCTTCCAGAAGTACAAGATTTTATGTTGTCATTGATAAAAGAAGTTGCAGACAACTATGATATAGACGGTGTACAAGGAGATGACCGATTGCCTGCTATGCCTTCTTCTGGAGGATATGATGAGTATGTTTGTCAGTTATACAAACAGGAGCATAACGGAATGGAGCCGCCTGCTGATGGAAAGAATGAGGCTTGGATGACATGGAGAACTGATAAATTGACAGATTTTTTGAAAAAACTGTATACTGAGATTAAAACAATCGATTCTCAGATTATTGTTTCTAGTGCTCCAAGTGTATATCCTTGGGGAAAAAATGAGTATTTACAGGACTGGCCATCTTGGTTAGAAAAAGGTTATATTGATTGGGTTATTCCTCAACATTACTGTTATGATATAGATACTTATCAATCAACGTTAGTACAGCAATTATCATATGTACAACCTAAAGACAGGAAGAAATTTATGCCTGCTATTTTGCTTCAAAACGGAGATTATAATCCAACAGAAGATTATTTGAAAAAAATGATAGAAGTAAATCGTAGGAATCAGGTGACAAATGAATGTTTCTGGTTTTATGAAGGGCTGGATAAATTTTCTTCATTTTTTCAAACTTATAGACAATAAATATTATGAATAAAATGAAAAGAGCATATTCGTTAGACGCTTTTCGAGGTTATGCTATTTTAACAATGATTTTGTCGGGAACAATAGCTTCAGGTGTTTTGCCGGCATGGATGTATCATGCACAAGTTGGTCCTCGTTCTAATTTTTCTTTTGATCCTTCTATCTATGGTATTACTTGGGTAGATTTGGTTTTTCCTTTTTTCTTGTTTGCTATGGGAGCAGCTTTTCCTTTCTCCATTGGCAGCAAATATGAAAAAGGAACTCCTGCAATACATTTAATTTGGTCTAGTATTAAAAGAGGTATAAAACTAGCCTTTTTTGCTATTTTTATACAGCATGTATATCCGTGGAATCTAGGTTTTGAAAGTACATATATATCTTGGTTGGTTGCTATAGCTTCTTTTTTCCTTATGTTCTTTATGTTTATGGATATTCCTGTAAAAAAGATAAAATGGGGAAATTATCTGATTAAGTTATTAGCTTTTGTCATAGGAGGAGTTTTGTTATTGAATTTGCCTTATGCCAATCAAAGGACTTTTAGCTTGTCGTATAGTAATATCATTATTTTAGTTTTGGCAAATATGGCTGTATTTGCTTCTATCTGGTATATTCTGACAATGAAAAATCGTTTACTGCGAATAGGAATATTACCTTTTATTATAGCTGTATTTTTAGGAAGTTCTACTAGTGGCTCTTGGGTTTCCTGGATAATGGAATATTCTCCGGTTCCCTGGTTTTATAGCTTTTATTATTTAAAATATTTCTTTATTGTTATTCCTGGTACGATAGCAGGAGAGTATTTAAAAGAATGGCTAACTAAAAGAGATAACACACAGTCTGTTATTCCTTCTCGAAAACTATCTTATATGGTTGCATTTGTTTGTGTTTTGTTGATTGTATGCAATTTATATGGATTATATACTCGCCAGTTGGTTTTAAATTTATTTTTGACTCTTGCTTTATTGTTTGTATTATGGTTTCTGATGAAAAAAGAACAAGCAGTAGATATTACTTATTGGAATAAATTATTTCAAGCTGGTTGCTATTTATTGTTATTAGGTTTATTCTTTGAAGCCTATCAGGGGGGGATCAGAAAAGATGATTCTACATATAGCTATTATTTTGTAACTTCAGGATTAGCTTTTATAGCCCTAATAGCATTTTCTATTTTCTGTGATGTTTATAGATGTAACAAGTTAGCACGTCCTCTTGAAATGGCTGGACAGAATCCTATGATAGCTTATGTTGCTCCGCAATTAGTTGTGAATCCTATTATCGGCTTATTGGGTGCAAATTCTTTATTGGAACTTTTCAATCAGAATGCTTTATTAGGATTTTTAAGAGGAGTCTTGATTACATCTTTAGCAATAGTTGTGGCAGTAATATGTACAAGATTAAAATATTTTTGGAGGACATAAAGGCTTTTGCTTTACTGTTGGGAGCTTTACTTTACGTTCAGGCTAGTTTGTCACAAACGGCTTCAAATACTCTTTGGGGGAAAGAACAAAGTTTAGAATGTAATTGTAAGGAATATTTTTCTTCTTGTTCTTTAGATACTCCGAAAGATATATCAAAAGCTCTTTGGCTTATATTTGCATTCAATCAGAGTGGTGAAGACGTAGAAGGTTTTCTTAATAGCTTGTCGGTTTGTTATGATTCTCTAGAATTACGGCAGCAATTCGATTTTATCTCTTTACTTAAAGAGCGTAAGTTTGATACAAAGGAAGTTTTTCTTCGTGAAGCTTTTAAAATCGGAAAATAATAAATTGAGCTTGTTGGCTTATTCTATTTTGAATGAAACAGGAGAAGGAGTATGTAATGACAGAAACTATGGATTGGATTGGGATAATATCAATACACGGATAAAAGAAAAAAACTATAAGTATGAATTATCACAATCGGAATTAAAAAATAATGGAATATGCTGTAACAAAATATTCTCAGAAGTATCATTTGTTTGTATTGGTGCGTGAAAATAGAAATATTCTTGCAAAAGTTTATGTTGTCAATTCAAATGGAAAAGTATTAAACAAGAAACCCTTGTATTATTTAGCACGCTCTGCATAATAATGCTTTGCCTTATTTTAGGAATATTCAGTAAATGTCCTCCAAAATAAGATGGCATACG
>ULUH01079983.1_pt1 | contig 21258 bp, 18 predicted proteins | sample 1958241 | NCBI WGS metagenome assembly ULUH01 (sample SAMEA4835753, study PRJEB28245) | human gut metagenome | biome: gut microbiome; material: fecal sample | place: Denmark | collected 2008 | reverse complement strand
AATATTTGTTGTAATGTTGCACTTGCTTTTTGACTCTGCCATCGTAAAAAAAACAGAAAAAGCTTTGCAAATACGGAAAATGTTGCATAGCTTGGCGGCTAGATTGATGAGCAATCAGGCAGGAAATCGGCAGTTCTTGTCAAGACTTGAATCAAGCGTTCCTTGCGAAAAGGAACATTTGGAAACACTTAATACTATCGACCAGCGTCCGGAATCAGTCGCACCGTTCGAAAAGCCAGGAAGATGAATCTAAAACAGCGGACTTGAACCCTATCCGGTTCAGTAACTCTTTACCAAATTGTTGCCAGAGGGCAACGTATCCCTTTCAACTATACAGGAAACCAAGGCGTTTTTTACCTTCCTTTCTTGCATGGATTAATTGTGTGAACTTATGTCAAAACAACTAACCCTGACAGCCTTTATTCTGGCTCTGCTTGCCGGTGTGACACCTGCGTCCGGACAGGACTTCGCGGTGAAGACGAATCTGTTGTACGATGCCTCGGCGACAGTCAACGCCGGAATTGAATTTCCTTTCGCCCGAAGATGGACGCTCGACGTTTCCGGCAACTACAACGCTTGGTCATCCCCGAACTCCCTGAAAAGGTGGAAGCACTGGATGGTGCAGCCTGAAGCCCGGTGGTGGTTCTGCAACCGCTTTGCCGGGCATTTTATCGGCATCAATGCGATGGGGATGGAGTACAACTTGGGAGGCCTTGACCTCGGCACATTCCGGCTTCCGGGCACGGATTTCCGCAAGCTCAAGGACTTCCGCTACGAAGGCTATGCCGTCGGAGCAGGACTGGCCTACGGCTACGCGTTTGCTCTCGGTACGCACTGGAACCTTGAACTGGAGGTCGGAGCTGGCTACGCCTATACTTGGTTCGACAGGTTCCCTTGCAAGGAATGCGGGCGCAAGATAGATGACGGCTCCCATCACTATTTCGGCCCCACAAAGGCCGCGGTCAACATTGTCTATCTGTTTTAATGAAGGAGGAACGGCTTTATGAACATTCAAATCGCTAAACTAATTTTGGTCGGAGCCATTCCTCTGGCTTTTGCTCTCGGAGCGAATGCCCAGGAAGGACACATTCTTGCGGGTGGGGTCGGCGTGGAGAACATATCCGTCGAGCGTACTGCCAAGGATAGGATGGATATAACCCTTGATCTTGACCTGTCAAGACTCTACCTGAAGAGCGACAAGGCTTGTCTTCTGACACCAGTGTTGACCCGTGGCGACAAGTCGCTTGACCTTCCGGCTGTCGGACTGTACAGCAGGGGAAGCTTCATCCAATACCTCCGGGGTGGACGCCGCACACTCTCTGACAACGAGAAGATGACATATTCAGTGAAAAAAGCACCTCGTCTGGTCAACTACTCCACCCGGGTTCCGTGGGAAGATTGGATGGACGGAGCAGTGCTTCAGATCCGCTCCGACCGATTCGGATGCAGGAACTGTGACGAAGGAAGCAGCCTCACCGAAGGATTGGGAGGCTATACGATGCCGACCTTCACCTTCGAGCCTGAATTCGTCTATGCCCGCCCGAAGGCGGAAGTCAGGAAGTCCCGCTCAATCTCGGGGGAGGCTTTCATCGACTTCGTCCAAGGAAAGACAGCTGTCGTGGAAACATACCACTCCAACGCCGCAGAACTGGCGAAAATCCGTGCCGGAGTGGATTCTGTCCGCATCGACCCTGACATCACCCTCAACGGCATCACCCTCAAGGGGTTCGCTTCCCCTGAAGGTCCGTACGCACTGAACGAGAGATTGGCGAAAGGCAGGACCGAGGCCATCCGGAACTACGTCCGCGACATCTACAGGCTTGACAACAAACTCTTCACTACCATATCTGTTCCGGAAAACTGGGTGGGGTTAAGGGAATACGTCGCCGCTTCAGACCTGCCTCACAAGGCGGAAATCCTGTCCATCATCGATGATGACACCTCTTTTAAGAATCTTGACGCCAAGGAATGGAGGATAAAGAGTGTCTACAAGGATGAATATGCCGTCCTGCTTCAGGACTGCTACCCATACCTGCGCCGCACCGACTATCGTATTGACTACACGATCCGATCCTACGCGACTGCCGATGAACTGGAGGAGGTCTTCCGGAACCGTCCTCGGAACCTCAGTCTTGAGGAGTTCTACCTTCTGGCTTCCAAGTACAGACCGGGAGAGGAGGAGTTCAACAACATCTTCCATGAGGCGGTGAAGGCTTACCCTGAAGATCCTGTCGCCAACCTGAACGCGGCGATGGCGAAGATGCAGGAAGGGGACTATGACAAGGTGTTGGATTACCTTGGCATGACCGGTGACGGGGGAGACGCCCTCTACGCCCATGGACTATTCCATGCATTGATTGAGGACTATGCAGGTGCCGAGGGCTACTTCTCCAAGGCCATGGCCGCCGGTGTCCCGCAGGCGGAAGCGGCCCTGGAGCAGCTTGTAAGGAGGAAGGAAATTCTGTTCCTCAAATGAATATGAAGTTTGTGACATTAGATAATTACCAACAATTACCAATTTATTAAATTTTTGCCTTATGAAACACGTTAGATTTTTCGTTGGTGCCACAATTGCGGCCATGACCTTCCTTGCCTGTAACAAGGAGGATACGAAACCAGTCGACGGGCCTATGAAGTCTGTTGAAATTGATCTCGCCAACATTCTTACCTCGCGTTCCGCAGGAACAGCGATCGCTGACGGCACACCTGTGACGCTGAAGGACTGCCAGATTTTCTTCACTGACGGTACAGCCCTTTACAAAGGTCAGAATGCTGACGCTACGGATGCGGTTCAGTTCTTTTCAGGAAGTGCCGTCCCTACCGCTCCGGTAAAATACCACTACCTCCCTGCCGCTGTCAACAAGGTTGTTGTGGTCGGGAATATGGGCGCGGCCATCACCCCAGCTAATCTTGCGGCCATTGAGAAGGATCTGATGATCGCTGGCGAGCAGGATTCAGGGAACCTACGCCTCTACGGAGAGAGCGGTCTGACCGCCACCAACACGGTTGATGAGCATACCATTCTCTACAAGGCGACAGTGAATCTTGTCCCTCGTGTGGCTCGCCTTGAGGTAAGCGGATTTGAGTGCGAGTTCAGTACGACCCCGAAGTACAGCAAGATCGCCCTTAACAAGATCGCCCTTAACAACTGGAACGCGAAGGCCAAGTATATGGCTACAACCGTGAGCGACTTGATGAATCAGACCATCACCGACGGTACTGTCTTCGGTTGGATCAACCCGCTGACAGGAGTTTGGTATGCGGATCCGATCACAGGAGTCGAACTGACCCCTGCCGCACCTTCTGACAACACCAAGACATTTGTTTATCACACCTTCCCGGCAACTGTTCCGCAGCTCGTGCTTACCTGCATGAATGATGGCGCTCCGGCTTATCTCGTGACCCAGAAACTGAAGAATGCGACCGGCGGAGCGGAGATCACCGCTTTCGAGCCGGGCAAGATTTACAAGCTCGCGTTCAAATTCAAGGATACCGATTTCAATCAGCCGGTGAAGTGTATAGACATAACAGTCACTGTCGCCAAGTGGGTTGTTGTTCCAGTAGTGCCTGTTTTCTAGGACTTTCCGCATGAGTTGCCCGGCGGCCGGCCGGGTATCGAATTCCGGCCATCCTTTTACCTATAAGACAAAACAATAGAAGACACGGATATGAAACCACTACACTTTCTGTTCGTCACAGCGTCCGTCCTTCTTGCGGCGGCGACCGCCTGCATAAAGGAGGATCTGAGCGCGTGCCGTTCCAAGAATGAGTTGATTCTCAGCTACAAGGGAGACGGTGCGACGGAAATATTCAAGGACAAGGTCCGAAGGGTTGAGATCTTTGTCTTCGACTCCAAAGGCAACCTTGTGTACTCGGGTGTCCTGCCGCAAAGCGATGTTGACAGGGCAAAGACAGTCCTGCCGACGCTTGACCCTGGCGACTACACCATCGTCTGCGTCGGGAACACCCATTCCACAAGGATTGACAAGGTGGTTGTGGGGGATTTCACCAAGACCCTCTTTGGCCCGGAAGCCCAGTTCGGCTCCGGGACAGTGACGGGAGCGGACTCCCTCTACTTCGCCTCCAAGAGGTTCACGGTCACTGACTACGATGCCGCCGACGTGATTCCGTTCAAGAGCGCCCACTACAAGGTTCTGGTGGAGGTACTCGCAGACGGTGTGATTCTCGACGCGCTGACCACGCTGACCGTCACAGGCCTTTCCCCTTACACAAACTTCGCGGGCGATGTCCATGGAGATCTCGTCCACTATCATCCGGCCATGAACCGTTCCTCCTCGATGATGGTCTCAAGGTTCAACATCAAGAGGAACAAGGACTTCGGCAACACCGAGGTTGTACTCACGACCTCGGCGGGGGTCGAAGTGGCCAGAATCAACGTCGGAGAGTTCCTCCGCGACCATCCCGAGATTGATGTCTCCAAACACGAGTGCCTGATCCCGATCAGGATTGTCTTCACTTCCGCGGGAATCGAGATCAAGGTTCCTGAATGGTACGCCCAGCACGTCAACCCTGAATTTTAGCTTAGTTATGAAGACCAACGTAAGAATATTCATTGCCACATTGGCTGCCGGAGCCTTCATGTGTCTCTTCCAGGGATGCATCAAGGATCACTTTCCGCAGGAGGAACCCGCCGGCGGTTCCGTTCCGGTGTTGATGAACGTCGGCACCAGAGCTGGCATACAGGACGAGGAAGTGGTTTCGCTGAGGGTCTATGCCTACTCGGGCGGCACGCTTGTGGGTGATTACTACACGGACAGTCCGGGTTTTGTCTCGGGGAAGGCCACTCTTATGATGGACATCAGGCAGGTGGCCGCCTCGCCGCAACGGACCACGTTCCTCATCCTCGCGAACGAGACTTCCGCAGTAGGGCTCGCCGACGCCTCAGGGTCTCCTGCCTCTTTCGCGGACGCTCCATCCGAGGACTATCTCAAAGGTCTGAGGTTTACCGGCATCACCGGCCGCGTCCCGATGTCGGAGATGCGTACGGTTGACATAGACCTTGACACGACTGTCCCCAACACCGCACCGGGGCATGAAGGACACCAGGTCGCGACCCAAAAGATTGACCTGACCCTTGCGAGGACTGTCGGCAAAGTGGAGTTTCTCTTCTCCCGAAGCCCGGGCAACGACCGTCAGATTGCTGTCACCAGCATTGAATATGCCGCCGGATCCAAGGCCGTCCTCGGCTGGCTTTTCCCGAAGACCTCAGAAGAATTGAAGGTTTCTTTGGCCTCTGCCGGCTCCTGGGGCGCCACTGCGGGCGTGTTCTTTGCCGGAAATCTTAAAATAGAAAAGAACACCACTGTCCTCGGCAGCCAGAATGTCGATGAATATGTTTCCGCAGGTTCCGGTGACTATCCTGTCGAGAATCCTTATGGATCGGCCTCTCCGGATGAGGCGGGAGCAGGTGTGAATGACGCGGCGGGGGCAGTCCGAGGCACCAACTTCAAAGTCACCTACGTGATTGACGGCGAGTCCGTCGAGAAGACTGTCTGGCTTCCGGCTCTGGAGCGGAACAAGGTCTACAGGGTATTCTGCGAGGTGGACCGTCTGACGCTGACCGGCTCATACACGGTTGAGGACTGGGATGATGTCGGAGTCTCCATCTCTGCTCCTGAGGTGAAGTTCCTTCAGGTCAGCAAGGAGAATGTGGAGATGCGCAACGTCTCCACTGACAATTCGGTTGTCTTCAACTCCTCGTCCGATGTGACAGTGACCGTGAAGAAAGCTTGGTACATCAACAAGTTCGGTCTGGAAAAGCCGGTCACCGGACTGGTGACAGTCTCGGCGTCAGGATCTTCCGGCCGGATTACCATCAACAGTCCTGTCCCGGCCAACAACCTCGTCCGTTACATCACCCTTGAGGTCAGGAACGCCGACGGCATGACCCGTACCGTCAATGTCATCCAGTACCCTCTCGATTGGATCACCTTCGAGGTCGGCCGGTACTCGTACAGGAAGGATTTCGTCTCCGGATCCGGCTATGGCGTTATTACTTGGGATAATCCGGGAGATGCGACCATAAGCAGCGGTCCAGACTTAAGTTTCCCGACAACTGTAAACCGCAGTGGAGAGAGCTGGACTCCGGCTAATGGAACAGGAGGTCTGTTCACATCCCGTGTTTGTCTTAACCGGGATCCTGTCGATGCTGCAGGAAACTACAATCTGACGAACTATTATTATCAGCGGAGAGATTGGAATCCTGGAGGATTCTTCACTCCTGGCTATTGGTCTGGGCCATACGTTCGTAAAACCGGCAGTCCAGATTCTGAGAATAGGAATCCTCGATTGTATCACATCAAGATAACCTCGACTTCGGGTACATACACACTAGGTATTCCTGGTAAGGATGCCAGTGGAAACACATTGGCTGATGAGTACACCAAAAAGATGGTCTCACCTTCATTTATGCTGGCCTCCCAACTTGGGGTTGTCAGCAACAGCATCGCGACAACCGTGTCACATGCCGCTTATCATTGCTCAAAATATGTGGAGAAGACATGGGATGGCGTGGTCTATGATGACTGGCGACTTCCGACCGAGGCGGAGCTACTGATTATCAAGAAGTATCAGAATGCGGCTCCGCAGGAGGCGATGAGTGAGGTTCTTGGAGGGGCTTACTATTGGTCGGCTAGCGGAGCGGTGCGGATCAATTCGGGTATGAATACATTCCTTCGTTGCATCCGTGATGCCTATTGAAACCTACTTCCTGTCACAGCGCTTCGGCATATTCAGCGGTCGTCGAGGTACCGGCGGAACTCAAGCTCCGCTCGCTGGGTTTGTCTAGGTGCCGGCGGGACGAAGCAAAGCTATACAGTAGAAAAGGACAAACGTAAACAAAAGAACAGCAAAGTCTATGAACAACATGATATTCAGAAACATCCAAACGATCCTGGCACTCGGCCTCACCCTGGCCTCCTGCCAGGTCAGGGATCTTGTCCAGGATCCGCTTCCGGAAAAGGACGGCATTGTCTTAGACTTTTCAGTCACAACCCCGGACATGCAGGCGGCTCCCACAAAGGCGGTCGCTGACAAAGGTGTCGAATCTCTCGTCCTGTTCTGCTTCGGCTCAGACGGCAGGTTCCTTGATGTAGTGGCTGCATCGGAACACAATCCTGACATGGCCGCTCCGACGGAATCAGCTCCGAATCTGGCAGGATCATTCTCCGCCGTAGTCCGCGGAGCCACAAAGATTGTCCATCTGCTTGGCAATCAGGACATCGCCTCGTTCGACAAGACCGGAGCGGCCGGCAAGACAGAAGCGGAGTTGATGGCCACTCTTCCCGGCACGGCCGGCAGGATGGTCTATTGGGGCAGAGTGGCGGCCACCGGCACACAGAGCATAGCCGACGCGTTCACCGCCACTGGGCCTGTAAGGCTCGTCCGGAATATGGCCAAGATTGTGGTAAACAGTGATGTCCCGGGATTCTCCATCGAGGGAATAGCCCTTTTCTCTGTAAGCGGCACTGGCACGGTAGCACCGTACAATCAGACCGCCGGCCTGTTCGACTGGCTCTCGTCCGCAAGAGACTACCTGACCCTGCCGCCGGCCGTGGCACTGACCGACCAGTCTGTCTCTGACCTGGCCTCGGTACAGTATGCCTACGAGACATCAGTCAACCTCGCCACACCGGTGGGTGTCATTGTCAAAGCCTCCGGCAGATTCTACAAGCTTCTTATCCAGGATTCGGCTGGTCAGGATCTTCCGCTGCTGAGAAACCATCGCTACACATTCACTCTCGGCTCAAGGCTTAACTATCCTTATGCCTCTTTTGATGAGGCCAAGGCCGGGGTGGCGTCAAACAACGTCTGGGCTACTGTGTCCGACGAGGTTACCTCCATCGAGAGCGGAGCCGAGATACTTTCCGTGGACAAGGCCTACATATTCATAAAAGGAACTGACGCCGCGCAGAGTGCCAATGTTGGATATTCCTACACCGTCGGCGGTGCGGCGGGTACAAATCCTACCGTCCTTTGGGCCGAAGGTAACAATGTGGCCGAAGATGCCTTCACGCACGTCTACGCTGCCGATGGCAGTGGCACCATCACGCTGACTGTCAATCCTATGGGTTCGGAGAACATACGTCAGGGCACTCTCGTGCTGAGGACGGCGACCGGTCTCCAGCGCAGAGTCAAGATCTATTCGATTCGTGAGGCCGAATTCACACCGGCTTCAGCAACCGCGGTCGGTTCGCCGACAGGCTCTCCGAGCCGCCAGACCGTGAGACTGAAATTCACCATCCCGTCCACTATTCCTGCGGAGTACTGCCCGTTCAAGGTTCTCATCACCGCCAAGGGTATGGACGCCGCGCCGGTGAACCGTCTTGATGTCATCACCAAGGAAATCTCCCCTGCCGACTACGGAACCGATCAGATTATAGGACAGAGCTTCAAGTACGTCTACACCGTTGAGGCCTCCAGTGTCGGGAATGAAATCTCATTGGATTTTCTCACCACCACCGCTTCCTCCTACAGTCCGGCGGCCAACCCGTTCATTCTTGAGTCCCGTCCGATATTCAACACCTGCCGCATTCCATGACGCGCAAGTCGTTAATTCCATAATCCGCACTCCCTCCGGTCAGCGAGTCTGCCGAAATGGGGCTGCATTCTATTGTGCGGCAGGATCTCTGTGTTTCTTCCGGCTGATAATCAGCAGCCCGAGGAAGGTGAAAAGCGCGTTGAAAAGAAGCAGCTCGTAGCTGAATTTATACCCGCCGAACCACCTTTCGGAGTTGCTCTGCAGAATGAAGCAAAGCACCGGCGCGATGACGGCCACCAGCGGCACCCACTTGTCGTTGACCTTCCTTTTCGAGAATATCCCGAACGCGAACATTCCCAGGATCGGCCCGTAAGTGTAGCTCGCAAGCTTGTAAACCGCGTCAATGGCCGATTTCGTGTTCAGCAGATAGAAGACAAAGATCACCACACCCATCAGGAACGCCATCAGCAGATGCACCTTCTTTCTTATAGTGGTGACCTGCTCCTCGCTCTTCCCCTTAGTTCCTATGATGTCCACCGTGAACGACGTTGTCAGCGCGGTCAGGGCCGAGCCTCCCGCCGCGAACGCGCACGACACAAGCCCGATCACGAACAGCACGCCCACAATCGCAGGCAGATAGCCACCTGTCGCAACGGCCGGGAACAGCGTGTCGCCAACCTCGGAGATGCCCTTCTGACCTGCGAATATGTACAAAAGCACCCCCAGGCAGAGGAACAGGAATATCACTGGAATCTGCAACAAACCGCTGGTAATGAGGTTCTTCTGCGAATCCTTGGCGTTGCGGCTGCTCAGCGTGCGCTGCATCATATCCTGGTCCAGACCAGTCATCGCGATCACGGTGAACACGCCCGCCAGGAACTGCTTCCAGAAATATTCAGGGTGGTTCACATCATCGAAGAAGAACATCTTTGAATATGAACTCTCACGCACCGTCCGCACCACGCCGGAGAAATTAAGACCCAGATCCTTGGCAATGAACACAATCGCCAACACGATGGAGACAATCATACAGACTGTCTTCAATGTGTCTGTCCAGATCACGGACTTCACCCCGCCACGGAACGTGTACAGCAGCACGATGGCCACGGAGACGATCACGTTCAGGATGAATGGCAGCCCAAGCGGCTCGAAAATCATCAACTGGAGCGTCACGCAGACGAGGAATAGTCTGACCGCGGCTCCCAAAATCTTGGAAATGAAGAAGAACCATGCTCCCGTCTTGTGCGAGGAGACTCCGAACCGGTCGTCAAGATATTGGTAGATCGACACCATATTCATCTTGAAGAATATAGGTGTGAGGACGAAGGCGATGATGATGTAGCCGACAAAGAATCCGAGCACCATCTGCATGTAGCCCATCGCCGTGCCTCCCACGCCGACCATTCCCGGCACAGAGACGTATGTGACTCCGGACATCGGCGCACCGAGCATCGCGATCGCCACGATCCACCACGGAGCCTTGCGCCCTCCGTTGAAGAATCCTGCGTTGTCCGCGTTACGCGACGAGATCCAAGACACCGTGAACATCACGGCAAAGTACGCCAGAACTGTGATTATTACTGATAAAGGGCTCATATTGTGCTATCAATAGGGTATTATATGCAAAAGTAAGCTTTTGAAGGCAAATCACGATAACTTTATTTCATTATTCATTGAAATCAGTCATCATGATTGGATTATTCAAATTTTGAATATGAGAACTGTGGCCCAGACCTCGCAGCCTTCCTTCCTGCCGACGAAGCCGAGACGTTCTGTGGTCGTGGCCTTTACCGAGATGTTGTCGATGTCTGTTCCAATCACTTCCGCGAGCTTGGAACGCATCGCGTCTATGTGCGGGCGCAGTTTCGGAGCCTGTAGAGCTATCGTGATGTCCGCGTTGCCGAGCTCATAGCCTTTGGCCCTTACCATCGACATCACTTCTTTCAGAAGCAGTTTGCTGTCAACGCCTTTCCATCTGTCGTCGTTGTCCGGGAAATGTAGTCCTATGTCCCCGAGAGCGGCCGCTCCGAGAAGAGCGTCGCACAGCGCGTGTATGGCCACATCCCCGTCGGAATGCGCCACGAATCCCGTCTCGCTCTCGATCCTGATTCCACAAAGCCACATCGGCAGTCCCTCCTTGAGGGCGTGCACATCGTAACCGTTGCCTATTCTGTATTCTTCCATATTCAGTGATTCAGTCGTGGCCGTCCTCTTTTTGGCGCGAGGCGGCATATTCATTGGCCTTTAGGACAAAAGTAAGCATTTTCTGCGTATAGGCCGCAATTATTCTTGTTTTTGATGTTTTGATTCCAAGGAGTCCGGTAAAGCAGCGATTGATATAGTGGGATAATTAACTTGGAAACGTAAAAAATAGTTGGCATTGCAAATATTATTTGTATATTAGCAATATAATGATTTGGCTTCAGGCCTGTTTTGTAGTATTTATGGGTATTCTATTTTCGACCCTCAACATAGCATATCTCTTGATGAGGTATATGATGATTAAGATTGCTCTTTCGGCGATTGTCGTGTTGTCTTAATATTTCTTATGAAATATTAAGACGTTAATTCTCTCTTTTTTGCTTACTGTATTGGTAATTGGGAAACTGTAAAAGCAACTTCACTTCACGTATTTAAGTTGCAATTAATAGCGTTCTCGTTCAAGGAATTCAAGGAATCAGAAACCAATTGTACTTGAATGTGCTTCTATAAGGAAAAGTGAAATATTAATAGCAAACCATCCCCTTTATTTTCAGATAATTATGAAGAATAACCTTTTTTTATTTGTATGTCTTCTATTTGTGTCGTGCTCAGATACTTTTGAATCACCAAAAGCTGAACGTGACGGCTTCATTCAGCTAACGGAAACTCTTTCGGGCTATGTTAAGGATTGCACGAACGACCTTTTTGCTTATGCATATTCTTTTAATGATAATTCATTTGATGAAGTAATCGCGAATGATGTAATAGCGTCAAATGCACCACATTTTGAAAATGAGATTTCCTCGAAATTCCTGACAAGATCGGGTTACGAGAACTCTATACAATCGTCACTGACAGAGAATCAGATGCGTCTTTTGGGCGAAATACTGCAAATGAGTGAAAAAAAAGATTTTACATTTGCTTGCGCCTTTGATCTTGTGAAGCGCTCTGAGTTATCGGAAGAAGAAGCGCAGGCTATGTATGCGTTTGTTGCAATTACGTCTGGAATCGTTGACGCACTTCAAAATGCGAATCCTATGATGACAAGGGCAATGAGTGATGGGTCAAGACGAATTATGTGTAATATGTTGTCTGGAACATTGGTCTCCATTTGGGCTAGTTGGGGCGGAGCCATTGCTGTTGGATTAGGAGTTTGTACAGCTGGGGCGGGTGCAGTTGCTATCACTGTCGTTTCAATTGTTGGTAGCGCTTTGATGTCCGAGGTAATGGGTTGTTAGTAATGATGAATATCGCATACAAAACAATTTGGACAATTGTAACCATTGTCTGTCTTTCTCTATTGTGCATTGGAGGGGATCTGACTGATTCGTCAAAATCTTTCCTGTTTTGTTTAGGCGTTATATCTTGCCTGAATATTTCCTTGATTGACTTTTACACGTCAATTGGCAGGAAAGCAGGTAATGAACGCAAGCCTAATAATCTTCTATTCCTTTCTATCTTCCTGCCTCTGATTATTCTTTTGGCTTGGTTAACTTTCTTCACTGACTTTAGCAGAAAGACTTATGCAGTGATTGCCGTGGTATTTTTCGGCGGACTTTCAGTCTTGTTCATCGTAGGAACTGTGTTGTTGAACAGGAAAAAAAGGAATAACTAACTCTGGCGTATAAGAAGATTGAAATATCAATCCCTGTCTCTAATCCCAAAAATTAGTATTAAATTTAGGATTATAATCCCAAAAATCACTATAAATTTTGGGATTAGGGACATTGTTTTGCTATCTTTGCAGCAGATCCAATGTGAACAACGATATGATACGACGACAATTACAAGACGTGATAGAGTCCCGGATGTTTGCTGGTAAGGCAATCGTTGTGATAGGGGCAAGGCAAGTTGGTAAGAGTACGCTCTTCAATATGGTGTTGGAGGGACGCAAGGAGCCTGTTTTGCGTCTGAATTGTGATGAGCCAGAGGTGCAGGAGATGCTGACGGCGATGAACACGCAAGAGTTGAAATTGCTGATAGGGCAGAATAAGATACTTGTCATTGACGAGGCGCAAAGGGTGGAGAATATCGGTATGACATTGAAGCGGATTACGGATAATTTCCCTGAAGTGCAGTTGTTGGTGACAGGCTCTTCCTCTTTTGAGCTCCAAAACAAACTCAACGAACCTTTGACAGGAAGAAAATTTGAATATCATCTCTTCCCCCTGTCAACAGGGGAACTCCTGAATGCGCAAGGCTTGCTTTCTGTGAAGCAAACCTTGGAGAGTCGTCTCATTTTCGGTTCATATCCTGACATATTCAATCATCAAGAGGATGCAAAGGATTTGCTGTATAATCTCTCCAGCAGTTATTTGTATAAGGATTTGCTGAACCTGGAGAGTGTGCGTCGCCCTGCGCTATTGGGCAAGCTCCTTACGGCTTTGGCTTTACAAGTTACGAGCGAGGTGTCGTATAATGAGTTGGCTCAAACGGTGGGTACGGACAACAAGACTGTAGAGAAGTACATTGACTTGTTGGAAAAATGCTATATTGTCTTTAAACTCAATGGATTCAGTCGTAATCTTCGCACGGAGTTGAAGCGAGCCAAGAAATTCTATTTTTACGATAATGGCATCCGCAATGCCATTTTGCAGAACTTCGCGCCTCTTGCTCTTCGCCAAGATGTGGGTGCTTTGTGGGAGAATTTCTTCATCAGCGAGCGTATCAAGGCAAATCAGTATGGCTGTCGGTACGTGAATGGTTATTTCTGGCGTACCAACCAACGGCAAGAGATAGATTACATAGAGGAGTGCGATGGGCAGTTCTCCATCTTTGAGATGAAGTGGAATCCCAAACGTGCCAATAATCAGTTCCCTAACACATTTCTCACTACTTATGATGTGAAGGAGAAAACTATCATAACACCAGAGAATTGGTTGGAGTGGGTGAAGTGAAAAGTAAGCATTTTCTACATTTTGGACGGTTAATTTTCCTAAATTTGCGTCTTTAAGAATATATTCATTAATTTTTTGAAAAGAATCGCATAAACTACAGGATAATGAAAAGATTGGTTTCCATCGCGCTCCTGGCTTTGGCCGCCGTCCAGACTTTCGCCGGATCTTGGGTCAGAATCAACCAGATAGGCTATCTGCCGGAGGCCACCAAGGTGGCGGTCTTTATGAGTAATGAGGCTGTCCAGGTCAATGGTTTCGAGTTGGTTGATGCCTTTGCCGGTGAGGCCGTCTGGAGGTCTGACGCCGTGAGGCCGATGGGGGTGCTTGGGCAGATGAAGACAACCTGTCGCCTGGATTTCAGTGCCTTGAAGACCGACGGTGCCTATTATATTAAGGTATTGTCATCAGGAGGCGAGACCCGCTCGGAGATATTCCCGATAAATCCTAAGGTTTATGACGGAGCGGCCGATTTTGTGCTGAACTATATGCGTCAGCAGCGTTGCGGTTGGAACCCTTTCTTCAAAGACAGTTGTCATCGCAAGGACGGAATCATCGTCGCGCATCCGGATCCTAAGAAAGACAGCACTTTCCTTGACGTGACCGGAGGTTGGCACGACGCTTCGGACTGCCTCCAGTACACAACCACCTCAGCCAACGCGATTTACCAGATGATGTTCGCCTATCAGAGCAATCCGGAGGCGTTCTCGGACAATCATCTGGCTGACGGAACGCCGGGTCGGAACGGGATTCCTGACATAATAGATGAGATTTACTGGGGACTCAAATGGCTTGACAAGATGAACCCTGAGCCGGGTGAGATGTACAATCAGATCGCGGATGACCGTGACCATGTCGGAATGCGTGTCCCGAATGACGACCAGGCTGACTATGGTTGGGGAAAAGGCGAGTACAGGCCGGTGTGGTTCTGCTCCGGTGAGCCTCAGCAGAGAGGCAAGCGTGGGGACAAGAACAAGACGACCGGAGTGGCCAGCACCGCAGGAAAGTTCGCTTCGGACTTCGCCTTTGGCGCAGAGATCCTGAAGCCTTTCTATCCTGAGTTTGCGGAGAAGATAGGTGCCAAGGCGCAGGCCGCCTACGATGCCGGAGTAGCCAAGCCAGGTGTCTGCCAGACCGCCTCGGTGGTTTCCCCTTACATCTACGAGGAGGATAACTGGGTGGATGATATGGAGTTGGCCGCCTACGAGATGTTCCGCCGCACCGGCGACAAGAAGTACAGAACCGAGGCCATTGAATATGCCCGCCGCGAGCCGGTGACCCCTTGGATGGGAGCCGACAGCGCCCGCCACTACCAGTGGTATCCTTTTATGAATATGGGGCATTACCGCATCGCGAAGAACTTCGGCGGCAAGGTCTCGGCGGAGTTCATAAGGAACATCCGTTCGGGCATCCAGCGTGTCTATGAGCGCGGCAAGGATCATCCTTTCATGTTCGGCATTCCGGGAATATGGTGCTCGAACAATCTGACCTCGGCGATGCTGACCCAGTGCATCCTTTACCGTGAACTGACCGGTGACACGACCTATCAGGAGATGGAAGGTTCTTTGCGTGACTGGCTTCTGGGGTGCAATCCGTGGGGTGTGAGCATGATCGTTGAGCTTCCGAAAGGTGGAATATTCCCGACCCAGCCTCATTCTTTCATCATCAACTACAAGATGGGCAACACCACCGGTGGTTTGGTTGACGGTCCTGTCTATGCGACGATATTCGGAAGTCTTCTGGGCATCCGTACCGATGGTGGAGTCAACTACGAGGAGTTCCAGCCGGGCGATTTGGTTTACCACGACAGCACTCACGACTATTCCACCAACGAGCCGACAATGGATGGCACGGCCTCGCTGACATTTCCGTTGTCTTACTATCAGCGTGAGGGAAGGGTTTGTTCGGAGGAGGCGCGCGGCAGCATTGGACCTTGCCGTCCTGTTGCTACGCAACCCTATCCGGGCGAATGGACGGCAAAATCCAATGCTGCCGCGCTTTCCGCTGACGGAGCCGCTGAATTAACTGACGCTTCTGCCGGCAAAGTAGCAAATGCAAGTGATGGCACTGCAACTGAAGATGCTGTTGTAAATACTGGTTCTTTTGGTGATAACTCCAAAATGAAGGAGAATATTTCCACCAAAGGCATAGTGAATGAAAATCTCGGCTCTTCGGGCGAAGGCGTCGGTGGCAATGGATGCCGCGGGCAATTCACCCGGATAGGGTCGCGAAGCGATAGGCCCGCGGTGTCTATTGCCACCGACGCCCCCACCAATAATACCCAACCCGACAATAACATCTACCAAGACGGCGGAATAATCAGAACCGACCCGTCAGTCAAGCACATAGACTTTGTGTTCACCGCCGCCGACAAGGCCGACGGAGCGGAAAGAATCATCTCCACATTGAGAAAATACAACATCAAAGGCGGATTCTTCTTCACCGGAGAGTTCTTCGAGATGTACCCTGATGTTGTCAGAAGACTTGTCGCCGAAGGACACTACGTCGGAAGCCACTCCTACGGCCACTTGCTCTACGCCCCTTGGGGCAACCGTGACTCACTTCTGGTGACAAGGCAAGAGTTCAACGAGGATATATTCAAGAGCTACAAAGTGTTGCGGGAGTTCGGCATCACGAATGCACCGTATTTCATCCCGCCGTACGAGCACTACAACGCGACAATCTCCTCCTGGGCCAGACAGCTTGGATTGCAGGTCATCAACTACACCCCCGGAACCCTCACCAACGGCGACTACACTACCCCCGAAATGAAGCGTTATTTTAGCAGCAAGGAGATTCTCGGCAGGATTTGGGAATATGAAAGGACGGATCCCAATGGTCTGAACGGCCACATCATGCTGATCCATTTCGGAACGGATCCGGCCAGGACTGACAAGTTCTACGACAAACTGCCTGGGCTGATCAGGGAGTTGCGTCGTAAAGGATATTCATTCACACCATTGAAAGACAATGATCAAGCACATCTATAAGATTGAAGGAAAGTTCGAGTTTGAGTCCGGCGGAAGCATTGACAATCTGGAGGTTGCCTACCACACATCGCCGTTTGGATATTCACCGGACAAGAAAGTGATCTGGCTATGCCACGCCCTCACCGCGGATTCTGATCCGGAGGGAAGTTGGTGGCCAGCTCTGGTAGGTCCCGGCAGACTGATCGACACCGGGAAATATTTCGTCATCTGCGCCAACGTCCTTGGTTCGGCCTGCGGTTCGTCAAGCCCGGCGTCAACCAACCCGAAAACCGGCAAGCCCTACTATTTCGAGTTCCCCAGAGTGACCGTGCGTGACACCATCCGCGCCTTCGATCTTCTGCGCCAACATCTTGGAATAGAGAAAATTGATATGCTGATCGGAACATCAATGGGCGGATTTATGTCTTTTGAATGGGCCGTGATGCGTCCAGGCATATTCGGAAAGATATTCTTCATCGCCACCGGTGCCCGCGTGACCCCTTGGCTCGCCGGATTCAACGCCGCCAGCCGCATGGCTCTTCTGGCTGATCCGACCTTTAAGGAGCACCGTGACCTGAATGGCGGCATGGAGGGTCTCAAGGCTGCCCGCGCGATCGCCCTGCTGACATATCGCTGTGAGGAGGGCCTCTTCAAGCAGAACGAGGACAGTGACGACACCGTATTCGCCGGCAAGGTCGGCTCATATTACCGTCACCAGACCTCCAAGTTCGTCAAGGATTGGGATGCATATTCCTATCTATATGTCTGTGACGAGGTTGACAGCAACAACGTGGGACGCGGTCGTGGAGGTGTCGCCAAAGCCCTTGCTCAGATCAAGACCGACTGCACCTTCATCTGTATGTCCTCAGACGAGCTTTTCCCGCCCGAGGATATGCGTCCCCTTTCGGAACTCATCCCTGGCTCCCGCTACCAACAGATCGAGACCCCCTACGGCCACGACGGTTTCCTCATCGAAACCTCCGCCATCGCCGAGATCCTCGCCCCGGCTATGCCGTAACTTCGATGTCTATCCTGGAGGAGCGATTACCTTAAATAACGCTCTCGGATCCAAATATCAAGAAACAGGTCATAAACTTGATAGACCCCTGTTTCTTTGACCCTGTCGCAAAAGTATTTGGCACCGTCATAACCGGTAGTGATGAATGGATTTATCATATTCACAATGTCTTATGATACCAATATGACATTTTATCATTTTATGATAAAATTTGTACGCGGTAGAAAACAGGGGGATTCTCCCGTTTGTGTTGGGGATTCTTATCGCTGTTGTGCGGAAGCCTGGCAAGGTAAGGGCGTGTGAAGAAAAGCGGTGTGTGGTGGCGAACGTTAAGGTGGTGGTATGTGGTGGGGCTGGATCGTGGCATTAAACTGATTGATATTTAGGCTTATGATGTTGTTCCTGGTGTTGCTTCAACCAGTAGGCAAGTGCTCTTGTCCTTGATTACCAGTCATTTATCTGCCACGCCCTCATTCTCAATGGGTGATGTCTAATTTCTTGAATATCAGCGAAAAGCCGCCTCTCCTTTAGTCGAATCAACCCAAAGGCATTTCTTTAATGCATTGAATATCATTACCTAATCCTCCACGCATTTCACGTATCCACTTTGCCCCGGTGCCGCCATCACAGGTGTGTCATCTGCGAAAATATTACTATATGAAATTATTTCACACATTTATCCAGCAAGCGGCTTATGACGTCTTGGTTGAAAATAGAAAAACGGCTTTGCGGCGTAGCGGGGGCATGATTCTTCATGGTGAAGAGGGATGGATGACAGCCGAGGAGATTGCCGAGGCGATAAATAAGAATCCAGATTATGGATGGCATTATCATCCTTTGACGGCTGATCAAGTCAGTGAAGCCTTGATGGAGGTCGTAAGGACAGACAAGCGTTTTGCGTGGTTCCGATCATTTTACCCAGAGCAGATAAAATTTGGGGCATACTGTGATGATTGACAAGAGTCGACACGTATGTCTGAATGATTTTAATGTGCTGTAAATTCGACAAGGCACCGCCGATTCTCCGAAACGAGGGATGGCGGTGCCTTGATGATGTAAGGAGTCTAATATTTTTCGGTGATCATTCGGGGAGGGGCACTTGGGCAACGTTTTCGGGCTGAAATGTCTCTCAAGAGTGTTGCGGAACACTCTTGGGGAACGAAAATGACCCAATGCGTTGCCTGAGGGATCTTGAGTTCATAAAGGCCAATGGCGATGCCTTCAAGTGGTGGCCGGACTTGAGGGGTGTCACTATCAGTTATGTCCACGAATCAGAAGCGGGATGACTTGTGGTTTTCTAATACAATGCGCACTGAAATCTGGATCAACTTGTTCGGATTACCGAGGCGGGTTGTCGGGTTGAGCGCCTTGCAGGGAGCTCTGAGCGTAGATTGTGTGCCTCATGGAGTGGTATCTTCGGGGGTATCATCAAGAAATTTCTGTTTTTTATGAATTGCATGTGTTTCTTTTCGTTTTTTACGTTTACAATTCCGATATTGCGGGCGGGTTCCGTAAGGGATCCAGTGACCAAATAACATTCATCATCACCACTTCAACTATGGAGACTACAGAGAGAAACAGTGCCGTCAGGCGGAATGCCGATGACCAAACTACCATTAACCAAGGGGCCATATTCCTGAAAGTCGCTGATTGAAAGGCTGATGAATATGACAGTCCGGTTGCGGCATGGTGCCGGATATTCAGAAATTTCGCTATGTTTGCGAAGTCGAGGTCGGAGAAAGACGCTGAGTTTGTGAGGTTGGAACGGGCGATGCGTGTCAGCGGTCTTGACGACAAGGAGATTGACAACTATTTCAACGATATGATGACAGAGAAAGAGATGCGCCCGTACATAGAGGGAGCCAGACAGCAGGGCTATCGAAAGGGCTTTGAGGCCGGTGTCGAACAGGGCACGGCGGAAGGCGTCGAGAAGGGTATAGAGAAGGGTATAGAGAAGGGTATAGAGAAAGGCATAGAGAAAGGCATAGAGAAAGGCATAGAGAAATTCGCCAAGTCTTTGCTGTCGTTAGGCATCCCGGTTGAGCAGATTGGGATTGCCACGGGATTGTCTCTTGAGCGAATCGAGGCATTGAGGCAGAGTTGAGATAATCTTCCAATTCATGACATCGAAGGTCTTTTAGGGGGGACCGATGTGTTTCGTGACCGCTAAAGAATCGGTTGTTTGGTGGAATTTCACCAACATATTCATGATTTCACAGCGAATTTCCGGGGTTGGCGGTAATTGACTGGGAATAACCACTTATTTTTCGTGATGTTGAAAGTGTCGGATAAATTTGAAGTGGGAAAGGTTTTCCTGTCGCGTGTTTGCGGTTCGTGGGACATGTGAGGGATGCCTGCCAAGAAAACGAAACTGACATGACAAATCAAAAAGGGCGGTTGCTGGCGATCGACACGGGATCGACATCGACGAAGATCGGGTACTTTGTGGACGGGGAACTTGCGTTCGAGGAGAATCTTGCGCACAAGGCGGAGGATTTGGCCGGGTTCAAGGATGTGATGGAGCAGGACACGCTGCGGCGGGATGATGTAAGAATATTCATGCGCGGCAAGGGGATCCACGCACAGGACATCGACATCGTGATGGCGCGTGGCGGACTCTTCTATCCGGTGGTCACGGGAATATATTCAGTGAACGAGGACATGCGGGAGGTGCTGCGGAGCTGCAAGTACGGGAGGCACGCCTGCAACCTGAGCGCGATCATCGCTGATGATCTGGCGAAAGAGATAACAGAAAAGAACGTTGCCAGAGGAGTTGAGATGCCTTTCGGAGTCTGCCGGGCGTACATTGCCGACCCGCCGATGGCTGATGAGATGCTGCCGGAGTGCCGTGTGGGAGGTTTGCCGGAATTCCAGCGCAGACCGTTCTTTCATGCGCTCAACTCAAGGGCTGTCGTCAGGCGCTATCTGAAAGATCACGGGTATATCCAGAATGACATCACCGCCATTGTCGCCCATATCGGCGGCGGGATCACCGTCACTCTTCACAGGAACGGAAAGGTGATTGATTCCAACAACGGAGTCGGAGGAGACGGACCGTTCACCCCGGAGAGAGTCGGCTCTTGTCCTGGTTTCCAATTGGTTGACCTCTGCTACAGCGGTGAATATTCCAAAGCGGAGATAAAGAAGAAACTGATGGGCAAGGGCGGAGCCGTGGCGTTCTTCGGGACGAATGACCTCAAGGAGATTGTCCGCAGGGGAGAGGATGGTGATGTCCGGGCAAAGGTCTGGATGGAGGCCTTTGTTCTCAACATCGCCAAGTATATCGCTTCGGAGGCCGCTGATGTCTGTGGGAAAGTGGATGTAATCCTGCTGACCGGAGGGGGAGCCTATGGGCGGGACATCGTGAGCGGAATCCGCAAGAGGGTGGAGTTCATCGCCCCCGTTGAGGTCTATCCCGGAGAGTTCGAGCTGCAAAGCCTTGCCGAACACGGGTACGACATTCTTTCCGGCAACGCCACCATCCTTTCTTACGACAAGAACGCTCCGGAACCGGATCCGTTTGTTTGAAAGTCTTTGTGCGCATAACCTTGCCGCTCACGCACCGGCCCTGTCTAAAGAACCTTCGGTGCGTGAAAGAATCAGCCTTACGCACAGAAGGTGGTTTACGGATAAGTTGTATTTGCCTGAAAAAGGTTGACTCACAAAAAGAGTCAA
>ULUH01021723.1_pt1 | contig 22002 bp, 12 predicted proteins | sample 1958241 | NCBI WGS metagenome assembly ULUH01 (sample SAMEA4835753, study PRJEB28245) | human gut metagenome | biome: gut microbiome; material: fecal sample | place: Denmark | collected 2008 | reverse complement strand
ACCTCAAGGTGTAAAAGGTGCATTTGTCCGAATGCTTACGTCCTTCGGTCTTGAAGCATAAAAAATACCCCGAAAGTCCTTTTCGAAAGACTTTCGGGGTATATCGTTTTCACCCGATATTGGGGGGATTATTCTTCTTCGTCTACCTTGGCAGCTTCGATTATTTCCTGAGGTACCTCGTCTACGCGTACATATTTCGAAACCTCATCGCCGTCTTTTACGGTCCATATCATTGAACCGGATTCCAGCAGATCGGTTACGACATATTTGTTGTTCCAGTCGCCGTTCTCGTAGTCGTATTCTCCGCTGAGGATGTATCCGTAGTGGGCATCCTTTTCGATAGAATAAGTACCGGTGATGTAGCGCGGATACATGCTGTCGTGCTTCTGGTACATTTCAAAGTTTCCTTTGCGGTCGAACACCACGTAGATATAGAAATCTTCCGGCAACTGTTCGCCGTTCAGTTCTGCCAGTTTCCATGTTCCCTGCATCGTGATGGGATTCACTTCGAGCGGCTGTTCGGTCACCACTTCGTCTTCGCTACAAGAAAAAGTCATCAGCGAAATGACAAGCAACATCAATATGTTTACTATTTTCTTTTTCATCATGCTATCTGTTGTTTTTTACTATTTACTTATCGGTTAAATTAACTTCCAGGGTGAGGGTACGGTCGCTTGGCCGTCCTGTCACTCCGTCGAGAATCAGGGGAGCCTTGAAACTTTTGGTCTTTCCGGTCATTTTCGAAGCGTCGATGCTTATCACAATGTCGGCTTCTTGTCCCGGCTTGATGATTTCGGGTTCCGTCTTGAATGTCGCATAGTGGGGCAGGTTCATGACGGAGAGCTTCAGGTCTGTCGTGCCGCTGTTGCCGCACAGGATTCTTTCCGTCTGTCTGCCGTTTCCTCCGGCGGCGATCCGGAATGTCACCTTGTTCTGTTTCAGTCTCAGTTTGCCCATGGCGTACGGATAGCGGCTCCATTCATCACCGCCTGGCTGTACATTGCCCAGCAGCACTAGTTTTGCCAGCGGTTGTTTGTCTGAGAGAGAAGAGTATACAAACGTGTTGGCATCGATGGTTCCCGGGTGGTTCTTGGGCGTATAGGTTACGCTGATGGAACCTTTTTCTCCCGGCTGTATTTGCAACTTGTCTGTCTGGGCAGCGGTACATCCGCAGTCGGTATGTATCTTGGTAATGACTACTGGCTGTGTACCGGCATTCCGGAAAGCAAACTTCACCGTAACGGGCGCATCGTCTTCCGTCATTTCGCCAAGATTGATTACCGTCCGTTCAAACTCCAGCAACTTATCTGCTCCCTTCAGCAGCGAGGGATTGAGCAGCGAGTCTATCTCCTGACGGGTGAGCGGATGCGCGCCCTGGGCCATCAGCAGCCCGGGGCAGCACATCAGTGCACTCAGTATCGTTAATCTGATCGATTCGAATAGTTTCATTAATGAATTACCTTATGATTACATCCAACCGTTGTCGTTTGCTCCCTTGCGAACGGTAACCGTTACAGTCTGCGATTTTCCGTTGCTTGTGCTTACTGTCAGCTTGGTGATACCTGCCTTGACACCGGTTACAGTCAGAACCGTACCGTTTACGCTTGCCGTAGCGATGGAAGTATCGGCCATGGTGCAAGTGTAAGTCAGCGATTCACCGTTTACGAAATAGCGTGCCAGGTCGATTGACTCAGCCTTCTCAAGACCTACGTACACGTTCGGTACGATCATTTCCGAGCCGTTGCCTTCGATTTCGCTCAATAAGTTGCCTGCATTTACCAGTCCGGCACCCATCTTGTCCTTGTATGAAGGCAAAGACATCTTGGTGATGGCTGTTCCGGCAATGTTGTGGTTCATGTGGTAAATCTTGTTGCCTGTGTAGCCGGTGTACATTTCCTGCGATGATTCCTTCAGCAGTTCGATGTACTCATGCGCCTTGAAGTGCTTTCTCAGTTTTACGGCATACGACAGTCCTAGAGCAGCTACGCCCGATACGTGCGGACAAGCCATGGAAGTACCGTCCATGTATCCGTAAGCAGGCTGTCCGTTGCGGATGAGGGTAGACAGGATAGAACCCTGCGCATCGGCAAGCGTGAAAGAAGAGTCGAAATATTCTTCATCGCTTTCGCCGATTCTACCGTAATATTCCAGGTCGCCGCCCGGAGCACTGATAGCTACTTCCGGACCGTAGTTGGTATAAGATGCCGGAGTGAAGTCGGCAGCCGTACCTGCTACGCTGATACACTTGGAGTAAGCACCCGGATAACCCGGAACAGCAGCATACTCGTTGCCGGCAGCAAAGATAGCCAGACCTCCGTCGATTACACCGTTAGGCGAACCGGCATTGTTGATAAAGTAGTCGAGTGCTTCCTTTTCCAGCGGATAGGCTTCTTCCCATTCCTTTTCGGTTGCCGGACCCGGAGTATATCCGTCCATCGGGTTTGCCAGACCAGAGTTGTAACCCCAGCTGCACTGTATGATGACAGCACCGTTGTCGGCCGCATACTTGATGGCTTTAGCCTCCATATCGAGTGTTACGCCCGAGTTTCCGGCAAATACCTGCAGTGGCATGATTTTCACACCGTCCTGGTTGCCCGAACCACCTGCGATACCGCAGACACCCTGTCCGTTGTTGTTTACGGCTGCAATGATTCCGGCAACGTGCGTACCATGTCCGGTATCGTTTACGTCGTTCCAGGTGATATCACCAGAATCGGTTACGAAGTTGTAGCCGTACTTGTCACCCTTGTAGCCGTTTCCGTCGGCATCTTTCTTGCTGCCCAACGTTTCACTTTCGTTTACCCAGATATTGTCTTTCAGGTCGGGATGTGTATACATCACACCTTCATCGAGCACAGCCACGATGATGGAAGGATCGCCTGTACATTTCTCCCATGCATTCAGGCAGTTCACGTCGCATCCCGGAGTAGCTTCTGCCGTATACAGCGGGTTGATGTCCACATTCTGGTTTTCGAAGGCATAGTCGCCGGTATTGTTGTAGTTCCACTGGAAGGGGAAACCCGGGTCGTTGGGAGTGTTCTGCATCGCAGCGAAGGTAGACCGAGTCTGGTTCAGTGCGTTTTCGCTGACATATACCCGCTTCTCATCCGAGTTGTATGCCTTCTTGATGCGGTGGTTGCACTGAACGTGGCTGATGTCACCCAGTTTCGACAACTGACGTGCAGCCTCGTGCAGGTCGACGTTCTCGTCGAATTTCACCAGATACCACAGGTGCAGACCTGCCGCACGGGTACGAGCCTCGTTCTTGCTGTCTACCGGGAATACACGTTCAAAATGGTATCCGCCCAGTATGTCGAGCACTTCATCGGTAGAGGGGATGCCGGAGCGGGTCATCGCCGCTCCGCTTCTTGACGCACGAGTCATGGTCTGGTCAAGAATCTCTTCCATCTCCGGTTTGAATTTGATAATAAGTTCTCCGGGCTGAGCGTCAGCCGGTATATATATTTCCGTATTTTGTTCCGGTGCATAAGTCTGTTCCAGCTCGTTGTCCGAACATGCTGCCAGAAACAAAGCAAGTGTAGCAATATATATATATCTTTTCTTCATTCTAGTTTAAGTATTAAAATTACGTGTTATTCTCCTGATATTTCTTCCTCAAGTACATATTTTCCGAAATATTTCGGGAATGCGGCATTCAGGTCGTTTGCTTCCTTTCCGTAGAAATATTCGAAATCCATAGGAACCTCGTTGAATCCAACTTCTACGCCGTCTGAGTTCTTTCCTGCTTCCTGCTGGAACACCATCGATTCCGGATACCAGTCTATCAGGTACGGATGGAAGATAATCCAGTTAGGCAGCTTGCCCGTCAGGAAGTTCAAGTTGATGTTGAACGACTTGGTATTGGGGAGTACGCACGGTACGTCGGTACCTTTTACAGAGAACTCACCGCCGTCGTATTTTACAGTCACCGCCTTGTCGGATGTCTTCAGCCACTGGCAGGTATCGGCCAGCAGTGTGCAGACGTCAGCGTCAGGATGCTGGCTGGCGTACTGGCTGTAGTTTCCGAACTTGGCCATCATTTCCTCGTCGGTAGGCAGTTCTCCTTCGATGAATCCGTAAGACAGTTCCAGCTGGTCGAGGGTATCCCATTCCATCAGTTTCATGAACTCGTTCTTGTCGCTCGACTTGTCGAGGTCTACATACATACCGATGTGCTTGCCTTTCCACTTATATCCGCTTTCCATCTGCGTCATGTCGAGCATGGTATCGTTTCGTCTGCATCCCGACAGCTTCAGTGCTTTCAGTTTCGGGAAGTTTTCCTTGTTGACTATGCTGGTTATCTTGCTCAGCGAAGCAAAGTTGTTGCTTTCCAGTCCCAGTTCTTCCAGACCTACATAGCTGTTGTCGACAGCTCCTCCCAGTTTGGCAAATTCTTCCGGCAGTTCTACCAGACCGTATGATGTGATGGAAAGCTTCTTGAGGTACTTTAATTCACAAATTTCCGGTCCCAGTACGATTTCACGATCCTGACGGTTAGTATTGCTCTGGATGTTGAATGATTCCAGATACTTCAGGTTCTTGATTTCCTGCGGCAATGTTTCCTTGGTGTCGATCATGGCAATAGACAATGAACGGACACGTCCTACGGCAGCAGCTTCGGGCAGATCTTTATCGGTTTCTTCCCACAAGGTTACGTCGGACCAGTTACGCATGTTTTCGCTTACATCGAGCGCATACATGCACTGTACCTTCTGTGTGATGAGGACGATAGAGATAGAGTCGCCTGCACGGTTGTCTTCGATGCGGATAGCCGGTTTCTGAGTTACGGTGAGGTATACTGCATCAATTTCGTTACCGTCGCTGTCTACCAGCTGGTCTTCGCTGTTCTTGGCTACCAGCTTGACTTTAGCCACGCGGGTGTAAGGCACGGCGTTCATGTTCCATTTGAATCTTGCCTTTACCGAGCGCGGACGTGAACCACGGTCGAGGTTCACGTTCAGGTCTGCTTCCTTCGGCAGTGTCAGCCAGTCGGCTTTGTCGGAAGCACTCATGCTTGCTTCCTCATCGGCCGGCACTTCTTCGGCAAACGAATACTCTACCCCTTCGATGGCAAACTGTACGTTGGTAGAAATGTTTACGTCGAAGTAACGGTTGTCTTCGATGTCAGAGTTTTCCAGTTCCACTTCCGGCTTGTCGAGAATAATCTGCTTTCCGAAACCGAACTGAGTTACCTTCAGGATTTTCGCTTCGTTGCCTGCCGGACTGAAACGTACCTGTGCGGTACGTGCCGTATAGGTCAGCGTAGAGTCGATGTTCAGTTCACAGGTTGCGCTTCCTGTTCCGTTGGCGGGCGATACAGATATCCACGGTGTAGAGCTACTGGCTTGCCAGTTGACATCTGCCTTGACCAAAATTTCTTTGAATGACTTTTCGGGGCCTACCGTGATTTCCTCCACGTCGAGCGAGAGTCCGCCCGGGATGTTCACGTCATCGTCTTCCTTACACGATGTGGTGATTCCAGCGAAAACAGCCAGTCCAAGTATCAATCGATTTATAATTTTCATAATCAGTTATATTTCCTTTGTTCTTTAATTATCGTTCTATTCCTAAAATGTCGCATCCGCGGATATCCTGAGTCTTGTCGTAGAACAGGTAATACATACCGGCCTGGATAGCCGAGCAGACACCCGAAAGGTCGATGGAGATGTTCGGATTGTCCTTGATATCGAGAATCCAGATGTATGGTGTCATGGTTTCGTCCACTTTACGAATATCGTTCGAACCAATCTGCAACTGTACCAGGCTCGGGCACTGAGTGATACCTACCGGCCAGTCGCGCAGGGTACGGTCACCTTTCTCGTTGCGCTGGTAGCGGATGGCAAAAGCCTTCAGTTCGCTACAGTTCAACGGCTGAGGCGGTACTTGTGAGAACGAGTTATAGCTCAAGTCGATACCGGTCAGGTAAGAAATGTTTGTCGCACGGAAGTCATCGCACAGCTTGGTCAGCTTGTTGAAACGCAAGTCGATAGTTTGCAGCAGATGAGCGTTCGAACCCTGCATGTCGCCTTCCTTCACTTCGGTCAGCTCGTTGGCTGTCAGGTCCAGAGTCTGGATAGGAGAGCCCGACTTGAACAGTGCTTTCGGGAAGTTCTTCAGCTTGTTGTACGACAGTGAAACTGTGTATGCGTTGATACCCTTGAAGTTATCGTCGCCTCCGGCAAATCCGGTAATCTTGTTGTGCGAGAAGTCTACGCTGCTCATGATGTAGATAGACTTCGCGTTGAAGATATTCGGAACCTCAGTCAGTTCGTTGTAAGAGAAACCTAATGTTTCTACCTCGTTGGTAAATGCGCAGAAGTCATCGGGGATAGAAGAAATCTTGTTGTTATCCAGATACAGGGTAGACAACTTGATGTCCGTTCCGAATGAGTGCAGGGTATGTACCTTGTTGGTAGTACAGTCCAGCATCTTGAACTTAACCATCTTGTGCAGCTGTGCGTCATCCGGGAACTCTTCGAGGTTGTTGTATCCCATGTAGAGAATCTGGAGTCTTGGTCCGGCAGGCATGTCACACAGTTTCGACCAGTCTTCTCTCAGCTGAGCGCCGGTGATGTTCTGGTTGCAGGCAATGTTCAGCAACTGCAATTCGGGTAAGTTACCGATCATGTCGAGCGGCAGACGAATCAGGTTCACACAGTTGTAAAGTTCCACGTCGGTCAGGTTGGTCATATCAGACCAGCTCAGATTTTCCTTCTCATATTCCTGTGCGTACGCCGATTGAGGATCTGTCCAGCTGGTACAAATATCTTCGCACTTGATAGGAGAGTTGGCAATGTAGAACTGCTGCAAGTTCTTCAGGCGCATAACAGCCTTCGATACACCGGTGATGCCGTTGGTCAGGATACCGATCTGCGTATCCTTCTTCGAGATACGGCTGTTCTTCTTGATCTTGTTGTTTGGAGAAGCATAGTTGTCGATAGTCCACTGCAACATTTCCGACAAGTTGGCACGTATATCTCTGTCGAGGAAATGCTTCTTGTAGTCCATACGCATTTCGTTGCGTTTAGCTTCGCTCATGTCAGGCTGTATGCCTTGGGGACCGAACAGTGTTCCACCGTATGTTTCATCGTGTGAACCCAGCGCCAGGATACGCAGTTCAGTGAGCTGTCCGATAGCATCCGGCAGTTTACCCGATGCACCAAATCCAGCCAGGGTAAGTGAAGTGACACGACCGTTGCTGTTGAGTGTTACTCCCGGCTGGTCGCCCCACATGTCGATATCCTTATTGAAGTTCCAGTTAGCACCCTGCGGATAAGTATCTCCGTAGTAGCTCCAGTTCTTTCCACCCATACTGTCCCAGATTTCCTTCAGGGCCAGATAGTCCTTGATGTTTTCGGCAGTTTCCGATACCAGTACCGGTACGATGGCATACTCGGTGAGCTGGTTGTCTTTTACGGTAAATGTTTCACCGCTGACAGCCTGTGTTTCGAGTTCGGTTTCTGTGACACCCTGTTTGGTGTATACAGTATACGAAATCACCTTATAGTCACCGGCAGGCAACCATACGGCAGAGTCGCAGTAAGCTACCCCGTGGTCTTTGTACTTGTCGTTTTCGCTGTCGGGGTTTGTCAGTTCATATTCTTCTTCGTATCTGGCTTTCAGCTTTTCGAACTTGTAAGTCACCTGGCTGAAGGTGTTCTGTACCTGAATAGTAGCCAGCTGGATGTCGCTGAACAGATAACCTTCGCTGTTGGCACGTGTTTGAGGCAACTGCTTTTCCAGCTTGAACTTGACAGAACCTCTGGCCTGTGCGTCGATGGTCAGGTCTTTTACTGTCAGTCCGGAAGGAACGACAGTAAACATCTCGTCAGCATCGGCCGATATACCGGTGATAACCTGGTCCAGCTTGTCGTAGATTCTGTATCCTACGATCTTGTAGTCGCCCACCAGCAACTGCAACTTGTCGCTGCGCAGTCCGTATTCCGCGTTTTCATCGTTGTAAGCATTCAGCACCAAAGTCTGTGTAATGCTGGTACCGTTGTACAGCATTTCCACCTCAATTTTCTTTGCTTGACCCGGACTATCGACCGCAGCACGTGTTGCAGCGCTCTGAGTGGCAGCTTCTGTTCCGTTGTTGTACGATGCCTCCTTGTAGAGCTTGAACTGAACATAGCCGTACTGGCTCTGGTTCACTTCTTCATCGTCAGAGCATCCGCTCATAGCCATGCCCGAGAACACGGCTATGAGTGATACAAACAGTAGTTTTACTATATTAAATTGTAGTTTATTCATTATAACCAATTATGTAATTATAACCAAACTTGAATTCCACATTCAATTAAAATATCCATCGTATCGAAGTTAGCTACACCTACGGTCATGACAGGCTGTTCGTTGATCTGTTCCTGTGTAGGCAGACCTGAAACAACGATGTATGTCTTGCCGTCGATGGTTTCGCTGGTTGCCTGAGTATTTTTCCAAGCCCAGTTGTTCATGATTCCAACATTGTAACCTGAAGGAATATCACCTACTACTTCCAGATAGATCTTGTTTCCGTTCTGGAGTACAGACTTGTCGGCCGATACATACCAGAAGTTCGGAGTCATCTTGTCGGCATATTCGAACATTGGTTTGCTTGAGTCACTGATCATGGCTGCATCGTCAGGTACCTTTTCGAACGGAGTCAAAGTACCGTTCATCATTACATAACCCTTGAGCTGGAGGCTGGTCACTTTCTTTTCAGGAACCTGTGTGAAGCTTACCATCACATTGTTCTGGTAAGTTGAGCTGAAGTATCCTTCTTCGTCCAGCAGCATATCGTTGTAGTGTCCTTTGTACTTGTCGCAGAAATCTTTAGAAATCAGCAGTACGATAGCACCTCTTTCAGTATCTTCTGTCAGCTTGTCAACATCCAGAGAAACGTTCTTATCGTTGATGCTTACCTTAACCCAGCTATCCAGACCCGTTGCATCGAAGTCGTAAGTATATGAATAGTAGTTAGGATAAATTTCTTCTCTATCTACGCGACCGATGATGTAACCGAACTCACCGTTTCTTACCTGGTCTACAGTCAGTGTAAGCGGCAGCGAGTAAGTAGTTTCTTCTCCTGTCATAGAGTTGGATACAGAGAAGTAAGTAGAGTTGTGATCCAGTGTCATGTGGTTCTTTGTGAACGACAGGTCTGTTTCCTTGAAAGTAATCACATCTTCTCTCAATCCTTCGTAAGAAACCGGAATTTCTATCTGCTGTTTCTTATCTTCTGTAGCGATGACCAGCTTGTCGTCTGCATTGTTGAAAGAGTTGATTACAGAAATGCCCGAAGCCTTGTCGAATGTCAGCAGAAATACTCCCGGAGTTTCGGTAGAAGCCTGAGCCTTGATCCAATTCGGCTTTTCAGGGATACCGACCGTCTTTTCCGATTCCACCTTGATGGTAGTGTACACGATGTCGTATGCATTGTCTGTCAGTCCGCTACCTTTGATAACCAGCGGATGTTCTGCATCGTATACATTTCCTTCTTCATCAGTTACTACCAGGTCGGCATATTGCTTTTCCTGACAAGTAACCTTGCAGATAACCTGCGACTTTCCACCCATAGTCAGTGTCAGTTCGGCAACTTCGCTGGTGAGCTGTGATTCAGAAATCACGATCTGTACCGTCTGTGAGCCGGCTTTACCAGAGAGAGTCGTTTCTGTAAATTCACCGTCCTTGAACTTACACCATCCCTTGTTGCTGCTCAGTGTCCAGTCTGTTCCGGCAGAGAATGACAGTTCCAGTGTTTCTCCTGCATTTCCCGAAAGTTCTTTCAAGGCAGGGAATTCTACTGTTGTTGTTCCTTCAGGATCGTCACTGCTACATGCTGTAAATGTAAAACCCATCATCATGGTCAGTACCATGAGCAGGTAAATCGGTTTCATATAAAGTGTTTTCATAATGAATTGCATTTGATAAATATTAATAACCTTCTTCTATTAATTTTTCGGCTTCCGCATCGCTGATCCATTCCAGGATGTTGGCATAAGTACCTACCGTACCTACTCCGTCGACATGCAGCGTGACATACTGGAATACGAACTTCTCGCATGTACTGTAGTAAGACGTATACATTGTAGGCTGATACATCAGCAGGTTACCGTCGCCATAGATGGTACCGAAAGCTTCGCTGGTAGTTCCACATACCTGTTCTTCCATGCTCACCAGCGGTTCGAGCGGATTCTTGCGGTCGAAATCCAACACGATATCATGTCCTTTGTAATACAGGTCGTGCAGAATGACAGAGTTTTCCTTTTCCGGATTTACTTCTGTCTTGATCAGACGCATGGTTACATTCTGCATATAATCTTCGAAGTAACTGGAAGTCACCTTGCAATATCCCGTAAAGGTGTGGATGTCGAACGGACATGCCTTTTGCAGAACGACTTTCGTATCGATGCCATACAAGCTCCACTGTTCCTCCTTTGGGATAATCAGTCGGAGTCCGAGAGTCAGATACTCATTGATGTCAATGTTATCGTAGATTCCCTGAACCTGTACGTTGGCAGCACATTCGCCGGCCTTGATCGTAACAGTGTTCGACAACAGTTTGTAGTGCTTTCCTTCCACTGCATCGCTGATGCTGTCTACCACCTCAACGGCAAACGTACGGTCGTAGTCGGCAGGAACAGTAGCAGAGACAGGTACATTGAATACCTCTCCGGTTTCCTGTACGGCATAGCGGTAAAGCGTATCGGAAAACATAAGATAATTGGGACCTTCATAAGTAGTTCTTTCCGAATTACATCCGGCGAGCCCCATCAAAACAGCAATAACTGCGATACAACCAATAAACAGTTTTTTCATTATCGTATGTTTTTAACTTATTTATTACTTTCATTCGGTGTGATGTCGGCTCCCGGTGCTTCTATTTCGTGCTGCGGGATAGGCCATACAAAGAGCGGATCGTCTTTTTCTACCTTCAGGCTGCTGCCGTTGCTCAGCGACTGGTCCTGCGGCTTGCGCTGGAAGCCTTTGTGCCAGCGTTTCAGGTCGTTCAGACGGAAGCCTTCCATGTATAGTTCCTTCACACGTTCCTGTTCGATGACATCCATGGCATTGTCTTTCGACAAGGCTGTAGAACCTCCGTAAGAAGAGTAACGTGCCATACGCAGGGTGGTGATGTCGCTTCCTGCCTTGGCATAGTCGCCTTTCTGTACGTATGCTTCGGCACGGATCAGGTACTGTTCCGACAGACGGAATACCTTTGGCATGCAGACGTGGCGGATGCTTGCGTTCATGAATTCTTCGTTTCCGAAATACTTGATCAGCAGCGGCCAGGTCAGTCCGTGGTCGTAGCCGGTAGTAAACGACTGGAAGAAGGTAGTGGCACGCAAGTCGTTTGCGTCGTACAGGTTCAGTACCCACAAAGCCGGTACATAATCAGGTTTCAGTGTCTGATAGTCGTAGTTGGCGAAGATCATACCCAGTGCACCTCCGTAAGAGTTGATGGTGAATCCTACTTTCCAGATGATTTCGGTAGCGTGGTCGTTGGTCCACATGTATTTATAGTAGCTTACGCCCGACGAGATATTCTGATTGCAGCTTGACAGAGCATAATATCCGTCGTCTATCACCTTCGATGAATATTTGATGGCATCATCCCAGCGCTTCATGTACAGCGAGATACGTGCGCGCAGGGCATGTACGGTATATTCGCTGAAGTAAGGAGAGTCGTACAGCGCTCCGTCGGTAGCCGAGCTGTAGTCGTCTTCCAGTTTCAGGAGTTCGGCTGCTCTGTCCAGGTCGTCCAGAATGAACTGGTACGAATCCTTCAGGTTGGCACGTACGATCGGTTCGTTGCCTTTGTAGTGTTCGGTGATGACCACACCCAGCTGGTTGGCTGCGTCCTCATCGCTTTCGTAAGGCTTGCAGTACATCTTTACCAGTTCCGAGTAAGCCAGTGCACGTGCGAAGTAAGCCTCTCCGCAGTACTGGTCCAGACGGTCGTAATCGGCATCGGTCTTGATAGACTTCTTAACTTTCTCTACGTTGTCGAGCAGGAAGTTACAGCGGTTGATCACGCCATACAGTGCGCCGTATACAGCTTCCACCTGTTCGTTGGTAGGATGGATGTCTTTCCAGCGCCAGATATCACCGTAGGTATTGGAGTATCCGTTTACGGCATACACAAAATCGGCCTGCAAGTCGGGCAGCAGAGTCAGGTATCCGGAGTACAGATAAGAGCTCTTGAAGGCATCGTATATACCGATTACAGCCAGGTTGGCATCGTCTACAGTATTGATGGCCTTGTCCTGCTGGATAGCATCTTCCGGATATTTGTCGAGGCAGGAAGTAGCAAGCAGGGCTATAGCAGACAATATGAAATATTTCTTTATTTTTTTGATCATTTTTCTTTTCTATATTAATTAAAATGAAACCTCTACACCGAGTGTAAACTGTCTTGACATAGGATACTGTGCCTTGTATACGTTTGAAGAAGATTCAGGGTCAAGACCTGTAAATCCGGTAAACGTCAGCAGGTTCTGTCCCTGCAGGTAGATTCTTGCCGAGCTGAAGAAATTGGTCTTGCTCAGCAGGCGCTGCGGGAAGGCATAAGCCAGCGTAACGTTCTTCAGACGCAGGAAGGAAGCATTTTCCAGGAAACGGTCGTCAAACTGAGGAGTGACTCCGTGACGAGGAATGTCGGTGATGTCGCCCGGCTGTTTCCAGCGGTCGTACAGCAGACGTTTAGACTGGTTGTATGCGGCATACAGTCCGTTGCTTTCTTCAAAGTAGCGGTCGTTGTTGAACATCCAGCGGTCGGCTACCCAGCTGAACTGAGCGGCGAGCGAGAAACCCTTCCATGCCAGCGATGTTCCGAAACCGCCCTGCCAGGGAGCGTCGAAAGTCTTTCCGGTCATCACCTTGTCGCCTTCGTTGTATTCGTTGGTAATCTGTCCATCCTTGGTATACCACAGGGCGTCACCGTTGGCAGGATTTACTCCGGCATAGCGGTTTATATAGAATTCACTTACAGAGTGTCCTACAACCAGCTTGGTAGCAGTAGTAGAAACTTCGTATTCCTGTACTCCGTTGTAGAGTTCCAGCAGCTTGTTCTTGTTGTACGATGCATTGGCGTTTACGCTCCATACAAAGTCTTTCGTACGGATCACGTCGGCGCTTACGTTGAATTCCACACCACGGTTCAGCATGGCACCGATGTTGTCCCAGTGTTCACCTTCGCCGGTCAGTGCGTAAGAGTCGGGCACGAGCATCAGCATGTTGGTCGTCTTCTTGTTGTAGAATTCGATATCGAGGTTGATGCGGTCGATGAATCCCAGGCGCAGAGCTACGTTGCTCGACCAGAGTTTTTCCCAGCTCAAATCCTCGTTTCCGCTCTGCGACGGATAGATACCGGCCTGATCTTCGTAATTGGCTTTACCTGAAACCAGTGCCAGGTGATCGTAGTCGGGGATAGAAGAGTTACCCGAAGTACCTGTACTCAGTGCGATCTGTGCGCTGCTCAGCCATTCGATGTCTTTCAGGAACGGTTCGCTCTTCAAGTTCCACATGAAGCCCAGCGACCAGAATCCTGCCCAGCGGTTGCCGGTACCGAAACGTGAAGAAGCATCCGCACGTACGGAGAAGTCGGCGTAATACAGATCCTTGTAGTTATATTCGCCACGTCCGAAGAAAGACAAGTACGAATAAGAGGTCGTAGAGTCGGCCCACGATGAAGCACGTGTACCCGAACTGATGTTTGTCAGGAAGTCATTCGACTGTCCGGTGGTGATAACCTGAAAACCTTCCGAGCGGTAATCAACGCCTTCCTGTCCCAGCAGGAAGTTGAACGAGTGGTTGCTGTTCAGTTCCCAGCGGTAGTTTACGGTAGTTGTTTCGGTCAGGTTCAGCATGTCCGAAGAGTTACGTCCTGCCGTACCCATTTCGTTGTTGATGATGTAGCTCGGGAACGACTGCATGAATGCGGTAGAGTGCGAGTAATCGGCACCGAACTGTGCGCGGATAGTCAGGTTCTTTATCGGAGTGATTTCGGCAAACACGGTAGACAGCACCTTGTACTTCTTGTTGGTTACCGGATTGTTTGCCATCCATTCGATCGGGTTCGAACCCGTTCCGGTCCATGTGCCGTCGTTTTCCGAAGCCAGCGAGCCGTCTTCGTTGTACGGATTCCAGTAAGGAAGCATGAAGCGGCAAGCCGAGATAGGAGTGTACAGCGCATACGAACCGTCGTCGGCCTGTTCCACTTCTTCGTAAGCCACCATCGAGTTGGTACCCACTTTCAGCCAGTCGCTAGCCTTTACTTCGGCGTTGGCGCGCATGTTGTAACGGCGGAAAGTAGAGCTCTGTGCGATACCGTCCTGATCGTAGAAGCCTCCCGATACGAAGTAGTTCAGGCGGTCCGTAGCACGGTTCACCGAAATTTCATAGTTCTGCAGCGGTGCACGGTCGTTGAACACCATGTCCAGCCAGTTTACGTTCGTACGCGAGAGCACGTCGTAATCCTTTCCCGTATCGAGTCCGAGTTCCTTTTCGTACTGGATGCGTTCGGCAGTGTTCATCATGTTCCAGTTGTTCTGTGCCAGCTGAGAGAAACCATATTGTGCACGGAAAGTCACCTTGGCCTTGTCCATTGACAAACCACGCTTGGTAGTGATTACAACCACACCGTTTGCGGCACGTGCACCATAGATAGAGGTAGAAGATGCGTCTTTCAATACAGAAATTGACTCGATGTCGCTAGGACTTATCGTATTGAAGTCTGAGCTTGAGATAGGCACACCGTCAAGAATGAAAAGCGGTGCGGTACCCGAGTTGATAGAGTTGGTACCACGGATCTGGAAAGTGGCAGCCTTGCTGGGCTCACCTGAGTTTGAGATGACCGACAGACCGGTAGTCTGTCCCTGCAATGCCTGGTCGAAGCTCGGAGCAGGCACGTTTTCCAGCTTGTCATTTTTCACGGTCGATACAGAACCGGCGATTGTTCCTTTCTTACGAACACCGTACGCCACGACTACCACGTCGTCCATCAGGTGTGAGTCGTCTTCCATGGCGACATTCAGCACACCGGTTCGTGCGTTTACTTTCAATTCCTGCGTTTGCAGACCGATATAAGAGAAAACCAACGTGGTTTCACCACCCTGGATCTGCAGCTCATAGTTACCATCGATGTCGGTAACCACCCCATTAGTAGTTCCTTTCTGCAAGATAGATACACCAATCAGCGGCTCGTTGTCGGATTTCGACACGACATTACCCTTGACCTTGTACGTCTGGGCCAATGCTGACTGGATACCTAACACTGCAAAAAAGAGTAACCAAAGACTTAATCTTTTCATCTTTTGCCTGTTAATATAAAATTAATGATTAATAAATAGTTGTTTATTCATTTCTCTATCTGGTATGCTTCCTTTGGTACCCTTGAGCGGCTTGCCTGCGTTTCTTCAGTGTCTTTTCCGGATTGCCTTATATAATAAGGTGTAGGCACTGTCCGGTTATGGAAATAAGAAACCTGGCTGTTATGATTCTGATAACGCCAACATAAACCGCTCCAGCATCTTCACCAAAGATTTTGGAGGGCAGACCAAAGGAAACAAAAGTTATAAAAATAGTTCCGGAATCCGTGCGCTTGCAAGACTTTCACTTGCCGAGGATACGCATATCCTGTGAGACAGGTCGATGAAAGTGCAAGGTGGTTTCTGGATGAATAAAGGGAATGCGTCAGAAGCCATCTCTCGACTTCAGGTTGCGAAAAAGCAGTTTAGGTTCGTATAAAAATTGATTTGTTGAATAAAAATTTGTAGTCATTTTCCCTCTCTTTAAAAATAATATCTGTCTTAAAATATCATTGCCTCGCAAAGTTACTACAAAAAATGGCAATAGAATGAAAAAATAATTTATTTTATTTCATTTTGGTGAAGAAAATGTAACTAAAAAGGAGAAAAAACGAGAAAATGTATTTATAGTGTATTTTTATGAAGTTTTCCCACTTTTCATGCTGGAAAAGGAAAAACCTGTGCTTTTATGATGCTGGTATGAATGGAAAGTTTGTGTTTCTGTACAGTTTTTGGTTCCGAATGACAGGGAATTTTTTTAGAAAATTACCTTAAATGTGCTGCTCTGCTGAACCCGCATAAAAGGGTGCTTTGGAGTTCCGGTGGTTCGACTGAATATTTTCTCCGCATGCCGTTAAATAATATTTAAATATTATTGTTAAAATGAAGACAAATCATAAATCTTGTATACTATCTGTCTGTTTTCTCTTCTTTTTTAACTAATCTATACGCTTGTTTTTTTGTTTTATAAAACAAAAATCGGTTATCTATCAACGAGGTTTTGGATATATATTAGAAAAATCGGTTTCACTACATTTCTATATTGAGCTATATTTGTTAAGATACAGAGATTATTGAAGGCTTTTATTTTAACTATTTATAATCTTTTAATTATGGAAATATTATCTTTGTCGGAAACTTTGTACCGCGATCCTTTTGCCTTGTCCAGGTTCAGTCAGTTCAGATGTTTTTACATTAATAAGGGAGAAATCATTCCGGATCTGAACAAAAATCATGAGTTTCAGATATGTTTTGTGCTGAAAGGCTCTTTGTGCTTTTTTAAGAATCAGACGGATGCCATTCCGCAGCTGGTGACGAAAAACGAATTCTTTTTCATCAGCCGCTTTCAGAAGTGCAGCATCCGTGCGATAGATGACACGCAGATCATTGTACATGCCTGCAATATCATTGCTCCTCAGTTTCATAGCAAGATTATGGAAATTCTGGAAGAGGTACCCGTGCACGACCTGAAGCCCATAGAGGTGCTTCCCGTCTGTCCGCTGCTGGTATCTTATTTAGACTTGCTGGTAGACTATATGAAAATTCCGGTGAAGGCTCCTGACTTGCATCATGCAAAGGAATACGAGCTTTTTTCCCTGTTGAAACTGAACTATAGCAAGAATCAGGTAGCGTCGCTGTTCCGCGATGTGCTGTCGAAGGAACTCCAGTTTCATGTGGCTGTCATGAAGAACTATAAATTCTGTCGGACTGCAAAGGATCTGGCTGTGGCATGCGGATATAGCATAAATATCTTCAACCAGCTGTTCAAGAGCAATTTTGGCGGAAACACTCCCTACCAGTGGTTGCAGAAACAGACATCCAGCGAAATTGAATACAAACTGAAGGAGAGCAACCAGTCTATCAAGGAAATCATGCTGGAGTATCATTTCAAGACATTCTCCCATTTTACGACTTATTGCAAGCGGAATATCGGCAACACTCCGAACGAGATACGCAGGCAGGAGGAAGAACGCCGGCACCAGTTTCCCTGATAACCGGTACTACACTGCCGGATATGCTTTATTAACTAATACTATATAACTAATACTATACTGACTGATACTATGCTGACACAATGTTATTCTTCATTTCTTTGAGTTCAGTATGTTCCTTCTTTATGCTTTTTTATCCCTTCCGAAACCCTTGCAGTAAGAATAGGCAACTACTCGATGACGGAAAGGTATTGGGCTGTGGCTTTTGTGAAAGAACGGATAAAAGATAGGTAACTGCTCTGAATGAAAAAAACTCGAAATTTGCCTCAGACAAAGACTGACTTATTCTAAACTATTTCATTAAGCCTGATAGCGTATAAATCTATAAGTATATTTTTAACCAATAAAGAAAGAATAATGTACACTGCGAAAAAAAGTAAAGGCTATTTATTGGCGTTGTTATTATGTGTGTGTTTCTTTTCGTGTAGTAGCATAGGATTCGAGCTGCCTCAGGGTCCGCGAGGAGAGAGTGGCAAGTCGGCCTATGAAATATGGAAAGAAGAGGTGAAGGCTGGGCGTATAGACTGGCCTGCCGGACAAGTGGAAGTGACCGATTTCCTTATGTATATTAAAGGAGAAAAGGGAGACAAGGGAGCCGATGGCATGTCGGCATACGATCAATGGAAGAAAATGATTGCACAGGGCGATGTGGCAGACCCTCATTGGCCGGGGCGGATATGGCCTTCTTCCAAGAATGTTGTAACCGATTTCTGGAATTTCCTGAGTGGAAAGGACGGACAGAGCCCGTTTATCGGCAGCAATGGAAACTGGTGGGTAGGCGGAATGGATACCGGTGTGAAGGCGGCCGGAAAAGACGGTACCGACGGACTGGACGGAAAGGACGGAGCGTCGGCCTACGAGTTGTGGAAGCAACTGGTAAAGAAAGGTGAGGTGGACTGGCCTGAAGATCAGGTCGCTCAGGCCGATTTCTTCTTGTTCCTGAAGGGAAAGGATGGCAGCAACGGGGTTACGCCTCATGTGGGCAGTAACGGAAACTGGTATGTGGGCTCTGCCGATACCGGCGTGTCTGCCAAAGGCGATAAAGGGGACAAAGGCGATAAAGGTGATAAAGGAACGGACGGTCTGTCGCCTTTCGTTGGCAACAATGGAAACTGGTGGGTTGGCGATACGGATACAAAAGTGCCTGCCAGAGGAGCAGACGGACTTTCTCCTCGGATTGGTACCAACGGAAACTGGTGGATAGGAAACAAGGATACCGGTGTAGCTGCCAAAGGACAGGACGGAAAAGACGGTCAGAACGGAAAGAACGGCCAGGACGGAAAAGACGGTCTGAATGGAAAAGATGGCAAGGACGGAAAGAATGGTCAGGACGGTCTGAATGGAAAGTCGGTTTACGAACTGTGGAAGAAGGATGTAGAAGATGGTCGCATCCTGGATAAGAACGGACAGGTATGGTCTGCCGGAAAGAACTCGTTGAACGATTTCTATGCGTATTTAAGTGGAGCCGACGGTAAAGACGGCAAAGACGGTCAGAACGGAAAGGACGGCCAGAATGGAAAAGATGGTCAGGACGGTCGGAACGGCAAGTCGGCTTACGAGTTGTGGAGAGATGCGGTTCTGAAGGGAGATATACAGGATCCTGCCAATCCTCAGCTGAAATGGTCTGCCGACAGAGTTTTGGAAAAGGACTTCTTCGCTTATCTGGCCGGAAGAAGTGGATTCGACGGAAACGACGGACTGTCGGCTTATGAGGTGTGGAAGAACGATCTGGCTAAACGTTGCCATACACCTGCGGCACTGACCGACCACAATACGGGTAAACTGTGGGATTGCAACAAAAATACATTGGATGATTTTTATGCTTATTTACGTGGTAAAGATGGTCAGGATGGAAAAGATGGTCAGGACGGTAAGGACGGTAAGGATGGAAAGCCGGGTGAACCGGGAACTCCGGGAGCGGAGGTGATCATTATTCGCGGAATCCCTAATGTCGTCGCACAGTATTCCCAGTCTGAATTTGGAGAGTACGTGCGCACTACAGACGGTGGCGTACTTTATAAGGTATACGACGAGAAGGGAGAACTGGCTCCGGAAGCAAAGGTGAAAGGTTTGCCGGGAGTCAATCCGGAGAAAGTATATGTAGCGAATAACAAGGGAGAATTTGTACTTCCCAAGGAAGACTTACCCGAGGTGCAAGATGTCAATCAGCGCTGGGGGGTAGTACAGGAGGTTACTTTGCAGGGAAAAGCTCCTCAAGTGTCTGCACGGAATACATACGTACCCAACCGCGTGCATGTACGTATGATTTTGCATAACGGTAGCAATCTGCTGTCCGATGTACAGTCTTTGACTTTTCTTGTACAGCGCCGGTTGAATCCGGAGGATAAATGGCAAAATCTTCCGTCTTACCTGCCACGTAGCTGGGAGAGATCGCTTGTCGCTTACCGGGTTTCCGACAAGAACGATGCCAGCAGTATCTTGCCATCCAACAATACACTGATTTGTACGATGACGTACCTGCCGAATGGAAATTCGGGGTATACTTATCGGATTGATACCTACCGTTTCATGCAGGAAAATCCAGGAGGTTTCAAGAATCGTCAGCGGACTTTCTGGGACAAAACGGATATATATTACACGGTAAAGGCACAAAAACCGTATTACGGTGAAGAGTTTCAGTGGAACGGTGTCTGCCTGCTGGCTCCTTACCAGGCGGGTCCTACACTGAAGTCTTTGAAATTGAAGGGGATGACAAACGAGTCTGTGCCGTCGTTCCTGTCGGCAGAGGGAGAATTTGATTTCTCGGGAATCGATTTCAAACAAATTTATAAAAGGGCTACTGTACGTACCGTACAACAGAACGGCATGGATCTGGTGTTGCCGGAAGCTTATTCGGAACAGGAAGCTCGCAAGCTTGAATTGGTTTATATCCGGTTCTCGTTCTCGTCTACGGTTGGTGTTCAGGTGGCTTCTAGTTCGGGCAACAAGTCATCGGCCGAAAATCCGGGCTTTAAGGTTCTCTCGCCATTCCTGAATTCGAAAGTCTCTGTCGAACAGGTCTTGTCTTCCGCTTTCTTCGGCTTCCAGCAGGGGATACTAAAGAAAGGAAAAGAGGAGAATACATTTGTAATTAAACCTTATGAAAGCTCTTATAAGTTCTCGGAAGTGAAAGTTGTTTACGAAAAATAAGAATCATGGAAAAGAAATATACATTATGTAATAAACCGCTGATCTTATCTGTTATGGTGTTCTTGTGCATGGGCCGGACAACGGCCGGTGCACAGGTACCTGTAGAAGGCGGTATCTCGTCCAAATGTGACTATACTGTCTGCTCTTCCGAGAGTACTTGCGACGGCTCTCATAAAAAGGCATGGGAATTTGGTGTCGGTCTCAACGGACTCCAGATGACGCGTTTCAACGTGACCGGCTTCCGTGTCAACCCGCAGGGAGGGTATAACATCGATACGGACAAGAGGGATTTGTTTTTAGGCGGACACGTGTACGTGGCACGCGAGTTGAACCGCTTTTTTTACCTGGACTTTCAGGGGCTGTTCGATTACAGCTCAGACCCTGTATACAACGGGCGTACGGCGCGATGGGTCGGCATGGCAGGACTGGGCTTGCAGTGGCGTCTGGGAGAATATTTCCATTCCAGTTGCATCGATCCGTTTCTGCGGGTAGGAGTAAACTACATGCACAAGAATTTCAAGATCGACTATACGGGGATGCAAGGACTTGACCTGGAGCAGATGCGGTGGAATTTCTCCAACGACTACGACAAGGAGGGGAACGACAAAAAGAACCTGATTCCGCTGTCGGCAGGTGCCGGGGTGAACATGTGGCTCAGCAACCGCGTGGGGATAGGCTTGCAGGCCGAGTATCTCGTCATGCCTTACAAGCAGGTGGCCAACTCGTGGAACGGGACGCTCCGGCTGATGTGGCGCTTCGGGGGCAAGCCGAGAAAGCAGCCGCAGGTACGGTATGTCGAAAAAATCGTAGAGCGGGTGGTGGAGAAACCTGTCGTAACCGAAAAGATCGTGCAGGTTCCGTCGCAGGAGAAGGCTTTGTACGAGCTGTTTGAGAATGTTTATTTCGACTTCGACAAGGCAGACATTACAAGTGCTTCGCTGGCCACTGTTGACAAGATTGCTCGGATCATGTTGTCCGATACGCAGAAACGGTACCTCATCACCGGCTGTACCGATGCAAGAGGTTCTCAGCTGTATAACATGGTGCTGTCGAAGAAACGCGCCGATGCCGTGGTCGAGGCACTTGTGCAGCGAGGCGTACCGGCTGAAAGGCTGAAGTCGAGAGGAGTGGGCAAGAAAATCTCTTATGCTGCCGAAAGCTGCTCTACCGACATACGTCGAGGCGACCGGAAAATTCTCGTAGAAGTGATTACGAATATGGATTATTGGAATTATATTCCATAGGGCTATTTACAGCTTGTAGTTTTTTTTATAATAACATGTATCCCTGTCCGTCATTGAGGAAGCGTCCTTGGTGACGGACTTTTTTGCGGGCTGTGTGGCAGATGGAGTTTTGCGGCGGGAAGCACGTCCGGTAGAGCTGGAAAATTCGTGCCGGTCTTTTTTTATTTTTTGTACAAAAAATAAAAAAACATCGGGAGAAATTCCCGAAAACGTGCTGAGGCTTTTGGACTGGCTGGGGCGTGGCTTTTATTTCATGTCTGGATAAAGACTGGTAATATGGGAAACGACGGCTCAACGTAAAAACCTGAGGGGTAAATCCGATAAATT
>ULUH01044814.1_pt1 | contig 22245 bp, 13 predicted proteins | sample 1958241 | NCBI WGS metagenome assembly ULUH01 (sample SAMEA4835753, study PRJEB28245) | human gut metagenome | biome: gut microbiome; material: fecal sample | place: Denmark | collected 2008 | reverse complement strand
ACCCCCGCAGCCGGCGGCCCCGCCAATGTCACCTCCCCCCTGCCCGGCACCGTTCTGCGTCTGTGCAAGAATACCGGTGATACCGTTGCGGCCGGCGAGGTCGTCATGATCGTTGAGTCCATGAAGATGGAGAACGAAGTCGTCGCTCCCGAGGGCGGCCGCATCGCCTCCATTGCCGTTGCAGCCGGCTCCGCCATCAATACCGGCGACCTGCTGTTCACTCTCGGCTAAAAGCTCTCACAGCATAATGCCTAATGCGGCGCTATTGTTTTGTGTGTTTATCACAATGCAATAGCGCCGCATTTTTGCAACATTTTGATATATTTTCCATGTCATTATTATTTTGTGTGTATTGCACCATTTATAGAGATTTTTATTGTGCAAAATATATATGTCAAAATTCATCAAAAAGGAATCAAATTTTCTACAATGTAAAAATTCCACAACACCTATTGCATTTTATATTATTTAATAGTAGAATAGCTATTAGAAAGAACATGGGTAAGTAGTAAACAGCTGCTCCCTGTTTTCATTATTTCCGCCGCGGCGGAACCGCAAAGGGGGCGACACGCATGGATACCAATTACGGCATCTCGATGAACTCTATTCTCCGCATGGATATCCTGCATGATGCCCGCCTGCTGGCCGGTGCTTCCGGCACCGATCAGATCGTTACCTCGGTCAGCGTCATGGTCGATCCCAACATCGTCAGTGCTGTGACCGGCGGTGAGCTGCTGGTTTCCACCGCCTACGCCATCCGGGAGACTATCCCCCAACTTATGCAGCTGGTCCCTCAGCTGAAGGAACACGGCGTAGTAGGCCTTGGCTTGAAGTTCAACAGCTATATCAATGAGATGCCGCAGAACATCCTCGATCTCTGCAATGAGCTGAGCTTCCCGCTGTTCGAGATCCCCAACAGCATCTCTTTCTCCCAGATCATCACCCCCATCATGACCACCATCGTCAATAATCAGGCACAGACCCTGGGGGATATCTACGAGCTGCAAAAGGCGCTGACCGCTACCATGCTGGGCGGCGGCAACCTGCAGTCCATCGTACAGACGCTCTTTGACCGTTTTGGCAACAGCGTCGCCATTTACAATGACTTCTTTTCTTCTTTTGTGCTGGCCTGCAGCGAGCAGCGCCGTGAAAGCATTTCGCGTCGGATGGAAAATCTCGTCCGTTCCGGCTCCTCCAGCAAAGAGACTGTCTCCCTGATGAGCAGCCGTGAGGTCGATAGCATTGATGGCCTCATCTGCAATAAGATCATCGTCCCCATTTACAGCGATAAGAAAAAATACGGCAGTATCTACATCTGGGAGGACAACCGCGAGATCACCGGCGTAGACCTGGCCGTTCTGGAAGCTTCTACTTCCCTCATCGCGCTGGATATGATCAAAAAGATCTCGATGTACGAGATGGAAAACAACCACAAGGCCACCTTTCTTGATGACCTTTTGGTTCACGATGAGGAACGGCAGCGCAAGTCGCTGGCCAATGCCGAGTACTTCGATTTCGATGTGGATGCCGAGCATCGTGTGGCGGTCATCCGGGTCCTTTCCGGCAGCTCCACCATCGGCAACAGCTCCCTTTACAAAACCAACAACAGCATTGTCAATATCCTGCGGCGCATCAGCCGCGATAGCAGCATCAAGGTTCTGTTCGTCAATAAGTGTGACAGCATCGTGCTGGTCTTTGAATCCCCCCTGCGGGAAGATGAAGAATACCGCCGGCTGCTGCAGGCGTTCATCGATACCGCACTTTCCTCTTTAGAGGCGGAGGGGATTCTCGCCATGGCGTCTATCGGCGTCGGCCGCAGCTATGCTGATGCCACCAGCCTGTGGAAGAGCTTTAATGAAGCCCGCCGCGCGGCTGCCTGCTGGAACATTGATAATTCCCGTGTCCACTACTTTGAAAAGCTCGGCGTTTATCGCTTCCTTTCTTACGAGAATCTCCGCCCGGAGCTCATCATTTTCTACAATGAAACGCTCAAGGTGCTGGTGGATTACGACCACGACCGCGATTCCGAGCTGGTACATACCCTTTCGCTTTACTTCAAGTGCGGCGGTAATCTCAAGCGTCTGGCAGAAGAAATGGGCGTCCACTACAATACTGTAGCTTACCGCATCCAGCGCATCAAGGAGCTGGCCCATGTCAGCTTTGATAACGCCGACCAGATGCTGAATCTACAAATTGCCCTCAAGATTTATGAAGTCAACTTCCACCGCTGAGGCCATCTCAGCCCAACTGCTGGCCCTGCTGCCGCAGCACCCCGCGGAGGCCACCGTTCATTCGGTGTTCCATACCTCGGCCAATCTGCTGTATCAGGAGCAACTGGTCACCCTGCTGGATGATACCCGTCCGCTTTATCCCTGTGCCGTACGGCTTGGCGGTTCTATTCCGTCCGTTGCCGTTGGGGAACCCGCCCTTCTCTCGCAGGAACGCATCACCTTCCCCCACAGCGGCCACACCATCGAGCTTCACCGGGCGGCCGTCACTTCCCTTTCGCTTTTCTCTCCGCTGCTTCCCCTGCAGCTGCCCCACCCGGCGGCTCCGCAGGCCCTGCGGGAGATTATCCTTTCCAACGGCAAGCCGGAAGGCTTCGCTCCTCTGTTTACTATTTTGGAGGACGACCCCTCTCCCCTGCCCGATAACCTCTATGTCCGCTATGCGGCAGAGCGCATCCCCGCTCTATTCGCCGCCCTGCGGCAGAAGGATGCCGAAGTCGCCGCTGAGGCTGCCTATTCCATTGCCGGCTGCGGCATTGGGCTCACCCCCTCCGCCGATGACTTCCTTTGCGGAGTCATGGCGTCGGTACTGGCTTCGGCCATTGCCCGCGGGGAACAAAATGAATGGCTGCCCCTTACCGCCGCTATGGCCGAACGAGCTGCCCCCCGCACCAATCTCATCAGTGCCGCATTTCTGCGGCAGGCTGCCGCCGGGCAGCTCTCCTCGGATGTGCTCACACTCATCCGAACCCTTTATTCCAGTGTCCTATCGCTGCGGCTACCGTCTGCTGCGATGAATGTTATCGCCTTTGGCGAAACATCCGGTACAGATATCCTGACCGGTATATATTTCGGACAAAAAAATTATCCAAATTAGGAGGAAACGGCATTGGTTAGTCTGCAAATCAAACCCAACACCTACTACGACTCCATTACCCTGATGATCATCTCCAAAGAGCTGAAGAAGGTCCCGGGCGTAAAGGAAGCTCTGGTCGGCATGGGCACCGATCTGAACCTTGACATTGCCAAGGTAACCGGTCTTTCCAGCCCCGAGCTGGAAGCCATCACCCCCAACGATTTCTTCGTAGCGCTGGATTGCGAAAACGAAGAGGCCGAGGCTGCTGCTCTCAAAGCTCTGGAGGAGCAGCTGAATAAGAAGGAGGAGAGCCGCAGCGCTGCGTACTATCCCCCCACCCTCACTTCCGCCCTCAAGGCTGATCCCAAGATCAACCTGGCGCTCATCTCTGTTCCCGGCCGTCATGCTTATGATGTTGCCAAGGACGCTCTCGACAAGAACATCAATGTTATGCTGTTCAGCGATAATGTTTCGATGGAAGAAGAGAAGAAGCTCAAAGAGTACGCCGTTTCCAAGGAACTGCTCATGATGGGCCCCGACTGCGGTACTGCTGTTGTTAACGGTCTGCCCCTGGCTTTCGCCAATGTCATCCATAAGGGCCCGATCGGCATCTGCGGCGCTTCCGGTACCGGTACTCAGGAGCTCACCATCCTCATCGACCAGCTCGGTTCCGGCATCACCCAGGCTCTGGGCACCGGCGGCCGTGACCTGAAGGCGGAGATCGGCGGCCTGATGTTCAAGCAGTGCCTCAACGCCCTCATCGCTGACCCCGATACCAAGGTCATTATCATGCTCTCCAAGCCGCCCGCGGATCATGTTGCCAAGGAGATCCTGGCCATCGCTAAGGAGTGCAACGACCACATCAAGCCCGTAGTCGTAGACTTCATCGGCGGCGATCCCAACCTTCCCAAGGAGTACGGTCTGACCGCTGCCTACAACCTGGAAGACGCTGCCCGCAAGGCTGTTGCTCTCTCCAAGGGCGAGCCCGTTCCCGCTGATATGTTGGATATCGATATGCCTAAGGCTGAGCTGGAAGCTCTCATCGAACGCGAGACCTCCAAGATGGCTCCCACCCAGAAGTACTATCGTGGTTTCTTCTCCGGCGGCACCCTGGCGGATGAGTCCATGAAGCTCTCCATCGGCAAGCTGGGCCACATCTATTCCAATATTCCCCTCAAGCCCGAGGATAAAATCGAGAATCCCCTGACCGCTGAGTACAAGGAGAACACCTGCATCGACTTTGGTGAGGACGAGTTCACCGAGGGTAAACCCCATCCGATGATCGACCTGACCCTGCGCTGCGAGCGTATCCTGCGTGATGCTCATGATCCCACCCTGGCTATTCTGCAGTGCGACTGCGTTATCGGCTACGGCTCCAATGCCACCCCCGCCGAGGAGCTCTCCGCTGCCATTGCCAAGGCCAAGGAAATCGCTGCGAGCGAGGGCCGTTACATCTCCGCTATCTGCTCTATCGTAGGTACCGAGGGCGACCCCCAGAACTTGACCGAGACCCGCAAGCAGCTGGAAGCTGCCGGCGCTATCGTTGTTCGCTCCAACGCTCAGTCCACCTATCTGGTACACCATATGCTGGATAAGCTGAATGGAGGTAAGTATTAATGCATCAGATCAATAAACTGTTCGGAGAAAAGCTCCACATGGTCAATATCGGCGTAGAGACCTTCTACCAGGATATGCTCTCTCAGAAAGAAGCGGGCACCCAGGATATCGAGGTCATCCATGTTGACTGGAAACCCGTAGCCGGCGGCAACAAGAAACTGGCCGGTATGCTCGGTATGTTGAAGTAATTACCCACTCCCGCGCTGCGGGAAGGTGATTTTTCTAAATAATTTATTTAGGAGGAAAAAACAATGACATTGGGCGAGAAAATCAATGCCGCTAATGCCGAAGCCCTGAAGATCATTCTGGGCGCTCAGCCTACCCTGATCGGCGTTGGCACTGCCGGCGAAGACATTCCCGGTATGACCAAAAAGACCATTCTGCACTCCGGCCCTCCCGTAACCTGGGAGAACATGTGCGACCCCACCAAGGGTGCTGTTATCGGCGCTCTGATCTATGAGGGTCTGGCCAAGACTCCCGAAGAGGCTGAAAAGCTGGCCGCTTCCGGCGAGATCACCTTCGATCCTTGCCACCATCACAATGCCGTAGGCCCCATGTGCGGTATCGTTTCCTATTCCATGCCCGTTTGGAAGGTCATCAATAAGGCTCATGGCAACATGGCTTACTGCACCTTCAATGAGGGTCTGGGCAAGGTTCTGCGTTTCGGTGCTTATGATGATACCGTTATCACCCGTCTGCACTGGCTGCGCAATGAGTTCTATCCTGTCATCAAGGAAGCTCTGGAGATCCGTGGCGAGATCGACCTGAAGGTCCTCATCGCTCAGGAGCTGCAGATGGGCGATGACGGCCACAACCGTAACCGTGCCGGTACTTCCCTGCTAATCCGTGAGCTGGCTCCCGCCATCGTTAAGACTCACTTCGATCAGGATGTCAAGGTTCGCGCTCTCGAGTTCCTGAACTCCAACGACCACACCTGGCTGAACCTCACCATGCCCGCCTGCAAGTGCACCATGGATGCCATCGAGGGTATCGAGTACTGCTCCCTGGTTTACACCATGTGCCGCAATGGTACCGAGTTTGGTGTTCGCGTAGCCGGTCTGCCCGGTCAGTGGTTCCACTACACCTCCGAGAAGGTCGAGGGCCTCTACTTCCCCGGCTTCACCGAGGCTGACGCTAACCGCGATGTGGGCGATAGCTGCATCACCGAGACCACCGGAATCGGCGGTTTCTGCATGGCTGCTGCTCCCGCTATCGTTAAGTTCGTAGGCGGCACCGTTGCCGATTCCATCAAGTACTCCACCGAGATGTACGAGATCACCGAGGGTGAGGGCACTGCTTATCAGATCCCCGCTCTGGGCTTCCGCGGTTCCGCTACCGGTATCGATATCCGCAAGGTCATCGAGACTGGTATCCGCCCCGTTATCAACACCGGTATTGCTTGCAACCGTCGTGGTGTTGGTCAGGTCGGCGCTGGCGTTGTTCATCCTCCCATGGAGTGCTTTGAGCAGGCCATCGAGGCTTTTGTAGCCAAGTATGCTGAGGGCTGATTCTCTCACATAATTACTTAGTTGTTTTGGCGTCGGGAGAGGAATCCCCTCTCCCCCGCCCACAAACATAAACCAAATATTTAGGAGGAAAAACACTATGTCTAAGTGGTCTGATGTCAAGATTTATGATCTGTCTATCCCGATCGGCGTAAACTGCCCCCCCTGGCCCACCTATGAGCCCGTACAGATGAAGTTCTTCAAGCGCCTGTCTTCCAATGGCGCTAACGGCCAGATCCTCACCCACTCCAACCATGTTGGTACCCACCTGGATGGCCCTCTGCATTTCGATACTTCCGGCCGTACTGTTGATCAGCTCGAGCTGACCAAGCTGGTTCGTCCCGGCGTCGTTGTTGACCTGACCGATGCTCCCTGCTGCGAAGACTTCGGCATCTACACTCCCGAGATGATCGAGGAGCGCGTTGAAGTTCGTGAGGGCGATATCCTCATCATCAACACTGGTTATCATAAGTATGGTTGGGATTCCCCCGAGGCTGATGAGCAGCGCTACATGGTTCGTCATCCCGGTCCGTCCCTGAGCTTCGTTAAGTGGTGCCAGGATAAGAAGATCGCTTGGATCGGCGTAGACTGCGGTTCCGCTGACCATCCCATGAACACCAAGATTCGTGACTGGTGCCCCATGGATGCTGCTAAGTGCGACAAGTACATGCAGGAGAAGTATGGCAAGACTCTGCAGGAGATGTATCCCTGGCCCGAGCAGTATCAGGCCATGCACATCCAGCTGTTCTGCCAGCCCTATGAGTGCATTCACGCTGAGTGCCTGGGCGGCGACATCGACAAGCTCTCCAACAAGCGCTGCGTAATCGGCTGCTTCCCCTGGAGACTGGTTGGCGGCGAGTCCTGCATCTCTCGTATCGTAGCCTTCACCGGCTTCGAGGATGCCTGATTCTAACTGAATTAGTAGCCTGAATAAGGGGGCGGGGCGCCTGGCGCTTCGCCCCTTTTCTCTCCCTCACCCCCTCTTAAAGGAGTTTCCCGCTATGACGACACTTCTCATCCTTTCCGGGTTCTACATTATCTGGCTGGCTGCCCTGCTTACCGTGGCCTACACCCCCCGCTTGTTCCACAACTACACCTTGTTTAAGGCAATCAATAGTATCCTTTTTGTAGTTATCTCTGTTCTGGCCTGGCGCCACTCCGGCATGAATATGTTCACCTATTGGCCGCTGCTTGCCGCGTTCTGCCTCGCTGCCTTCGGGGATATTGCCATTGGTGTCGCCAATAACCGTCATGGCGCGGCTGGCGCTTCCCATTCGATCTCCGGCATGGCCGGGGTTGGTTTTTTCTCCATTGCTCATGTTTTCTACCTTCTGTTCTTCACCCAGTTCTGCCCCATGCGGTGGTATCACTTTATTCTGCCTATCATCGCCATGCTGGCCATGCTGCGCATCACACAGCACCCCTCTTTTCACTTCAGTCGGCATACCCGACCCGCGGGCATCTTCTACTATATGGTGGTCACACTCATGTTCTCAGTCGGGCTTAATGTCGCCGTTACCTGCGTCACATGGTCGCCGCTGCTCAGTATTCGCTGCCCTCTCAATGGCTGGGCGTTGGGCGCTGGCGTTACCCTCTTCCTCGTCTCGGATCTTCTCATGCTTCCCCTCTACTTTTACACCCGCCGCAAGTGCCCCCGTTGGGTGCGCTTCGTCAATCTCACTACCTACTATATTGGACAGCTCCTGCTGGCACTCAGTCTCGTACTGTAAGCCCGCAATTCATATATCTTCGGCTCTCTGCTATGGGAGCCGTTTTCTTTTCCTCTCCGCCCGGGGCGCCCACTCCGCTTCCCCCTCGGGCCGATTCTCCGCTGCGCTCCGGACGATCCTCGCCCGCTCCGCGGGCGCCCCTCCCCTTTTTCATACCAAAAAAAGAGTGCCCCTCATCGGGACACTCTCTTTTATTTAGGCTAATTGCGCAACTCTCGGAATTACTCCTCGATATCGATAACAACGCCGGAACCAACGGTACGGCCGCCCTCGCGGATAGCGAAGCGCAGACCCTTCTCGATGGCGATGGGGGTGATCAGCTCAACATCCATCTCAACATTATCGCCGGGCATGCACATCTCTACGCCCTCGGGCAGGGAGATAACGCCGGTAACATCGGTGGTACGGAAATAGAACTGAGGACGATAGTTGTTGAAGAAGGGGGTATGACGGCCGCCTTCAGACTGCTTCAGTACATAAACCTGGCCACGGAACTTGGTGTGAGGATGGATGGAGCCGGGTTTGCACAGTACCTGACCACGCTCAACTTCGGTTCTCTGGATACCACGCAGCAGAGCACCAATGTTATCGCCAGCCTCAGCATAGTCCAGCAGCTTGCGGAACATCTCAACACCGGTAACTACGGTCTTGCGGGTGTCATGGATACCAACGATCTCAACTTCGTCGCCAACCTTAACCTGACCACGCTCAACACGGCCGGTAACTACGGTGCCACGGCCGGTGATGGTGAATACATCCTCGATGGGCATCAGGAAGGGCAGGTCAGCCTTACGCTCGGGGGTGGGGATATAGTCATCAACAGCGTCCATCAGGGCGAGGATGGAAGCGTAAGCGGGATCGGAAGGATCCTTGCTGTCGCACTCCAGGGCCTGCAGAGCGGAGCCCTTGATTACGGGGATCTCGTCGCCGGGGAAATCGTAGCTGGAGAGCAGCTCACGGATCTCCATCTCAACCAGCTCCAGCAGCTCCTCGTCGTCTACCTGGTCAACCTTGTTCATGTAAACTACGATGTAGGGAACGCCTACCTGACGAGCCAGCAGGATGTGCTCACGGGTCTGGGGCATGGGACCATCAGCAGAAGAAACTACCAGGATAGCGCCATCCATCTGGGCAGCACCGGTGATCATGTTCTTAACATAGTCGGCATGGCCGGGGCAGTCAACATGGGCATAGTGACGCTTGTCGGTCTCATACTCTACATGGGCAGTGTTGATTGTGATACCACGGGCACGCTCTTCGGGAGCCTTATCGATCATGTCGTAAGCCATGAACTCGGCATCGCCCTTCAGACCAAGAACCTTGGTGATAGCAGCGGTCAGAGTGGTCTTACCATGGTCAACGTGACCAATGGTACCGATGTTTACGTGGGGTTTGTTGCGCTCAAATTTCTGTTTAGCCATCGTAAAATCCTCCCTTTGTTATACTTTGTTTTTTTAATATTATTTTTCCCTACCCTTTATGTTTTCCGGGTTCGGGATCATGCTTGGGGTTCATCACTCAGCCTTGGTGCGGCTGGTGACCAGCTTCTCCGCGATGTTCTTGGGCAGCTCAATGTAGTGGCTGGGCTCCATGGTGTACTGGCCGCGGCCCTGCGTTTTGCTACGCAGGTCGGTGGCGTAACCAAACATCTCAGAAAGCGGTACAAAGGCATCAATCTGCTTGGCACCGGGGCGGTCCTCAAAGCCACGGATCTGACCGCGGCGGGAGTTCAGGTCACCGATAACATCGCCCATATACTCTTCGGGAACAATCACGCAAACCTTCATGATCGGCTCCAGAATAACGGGGTCAGCCTTTCTCATTGCCTCTTTGAAGGCCATGGAACCGGCGATCTTAAACGCCATTTCAGAGGAGTCTACCTCATGGTAGGAACCATCGTACAGCGTCACGATGCAGTCTACTACGGGATAACCCGCCAGTACACCGCTGGCCATCGCGCCCCTGATACCGGCATCGACAGCGGGGATATACTCCTTGGGGATAGCGCCGCCCACTACTTCGTTGCGGAACTCATATCCCTTGCCGCTCTCGTTCGGCTCCAGACGGATCTTTACATGACCGTACTGGCCCTTACCGCCGCTCTGGCGTGCGTACTTGTGGTCCACATCGGCCATCTTGCGCACCGTCTCTTTGTAGGCAACCTGGGGCTTACCCACATTCGCTTCTACCTTAAACTCACGCAGCAGACGGTCTACGATGATCTCCAGGTGCAGCTCGCCCATGCCGGCGATGATGGTTTGGCCGGTCTCCTCATCGGTGTAGGTGCGGAAGGTGGGATCCTCCTCAGCCAGCTTGGCAAGGCCCAGGCCCATCTTCTCTTGACCGACTTTGGTCTTCGGCTCAATGGCAACGCGGATAACCGGCTCTGGGAATTCCATAGATTCCAGGATGATCGGATGCTTGGCGTCGCACAGGGTATCACCGGTGGTGGTGTTCTTCAGGCCCACGGCACCGGCAATATCACCGGCATAGCAGGTCTCAATGTCTTTGCGGTGGTTCGCATGCATTTGCAGAATTCTGCCCATGCGCTCATTGTTTTTCTTCACCGAGTTATAGACGCTGGTGCCGGCATCCACAGTACCGGAGTACACACGGAAGAAGCACAGCTTGCCTACATAGGGGTCGGTCATGATCTTGAAAGCGAGAGCGGCAAAAGGCGCGTCATCGCTGGAAGGTCTGGTCTCCTCTTCCTCGGTGTCAGGGTTTACACCCTTGATGTCAGGGACATCGGTGGGGGCCGGCATATAGTCTACCACGGCGTCCAGCAGCTTCTGTACGCCCTTGTTGCGGTAGGAACTGCCGCAGCATACGGGAACCATGTGGTTGGCGATGGTGGACTTGCGGATGCAGCTCTTGATCTCCTCGATGGTAAGCTCCTCACCGTCGAGATATTTCATCAGCAGCTCCTCGTCCTGCTCGGCCACATGCTCCAGCAGCTCGTGGTGGTACTCATCGGCCTTGGCCTGCATATCGGCGGGGATGTCCTCCACGCGGATATCTTTTCCAAGGTCATCGTAGTACACATAGGCCTTCATCTCTACCAGGTCGATAATACCCTTAAAGGTATCCTCGACGCCGATGGGCAGCTGGATCGGAACAGCGTTGCACTTCAGACGGTCGCGCATCATGCGCACTACATTGTAGAAGTCAGCGCCCATAATGTCCATCTTGTTTACAAATGCCATTCTCGGCACATGGTACTTGTCAGCCTGGCGCCAAACGGTCTCAGACTGCGGCTCTACGCCGCCCTTGGCGCAAAAAACGGTTACGGAACCGTCCAGCACGCGCAGGGAACGCTCTACCTCTACCGTGAAATCAACATGTCCAGGGGTGTCGATGATATTGATGCGGTGGCCCTTCCAATAGGCGGTCGTGGCGGCGGAGGTGATGGTGATACCACGCTCCTGCTCCTGCTCCATCCAGTCCATGGTGGCGCTGCCGTCATGGGTCTCACCCAGCTTGTAGTTTACGCCTGTGTAGTACAGGATACGCTCGGTGGTGGTGGTTTTGCCGGCGTCGATGTGCGCCATGATGCCTATATTACGCGTTTTCTCTAAGGATACATCTCTTGGCATAATGCCCTCCTAATAAGTTTGCGAATTCCATGCCCACAGGGGCAAAGAACAGTAAAAATGCAGTAGTCGCCGGAATTACCATCTGAAATGGGCAAAAGCCTTGTTGGCCTCGGCCATCTTGTGGGTATCCTCGCGCTTCTTGCAGGCGCCGCCCTGGCCGTTCATAGCGTCCATGATCTCGCCAGCCAGTCTCTGAGCCATCAGCTTTTCGCTGCGGTTGCGGCTATAGGTGGTCAGCCAACGCAGACCCAGGGTCTGACGGCGCTCAGGGCGTACCTCCATGGGTACCTGATAAGTGGCGCCGCCGACACGGCGAGCCTTGATCTCCAGAACGGGCATGATGTTCTCCATCGCCTGCTCAAAAGCCTCCAGCGGGTCCTTGCCGGTCTTTTCCTTTACGATGTCAAATGCACCGTAGACGATCTTCTGTGCAACGCCCTTTTTGCCATCCAGCATGATGTTATTGATCAGACGGGTGACCAGCTTGGAATTATAAAGCGGATCCGGCAGAACGTCGCGTCTTGCGATATTACCTCTTCTTGGCACTTCGCTTCCCTCCTTCATAATAAAATGAGATCTTCGGTACTCGAAAGTAAGTCCCCACTCCCGTCGGCCAGTCCAGAGGCTATGTTAAAAAGCCATCTTTCTTGGCACTTATTACGGGTGTGATTACTTCTTCGCGGCACCAGCCTTCTTAGGCCGCTTGGCACCGTACTTACTACGGGCCTGGTTGCGGTTCTGGACGCCCTGGGTATCCAAAGTACCACGGATAATGTGGTAGCGAACACCGGGAAGGTCCTTTACACGACCGCCACGGATCAGCACTACGCTGTGCTCCTGCAGGTTATGGCCGATACCAGGAATGTAAGCGGTAGCCTCGATGCCGTTGGAAAGCCGTACTCTTGCTACTTTACGCAGCGCGGAGTTGGGCTTCTTGGGGGTAGAGGTACGGATCGCGGTGCAAACACCACGCTTTTGGGGAGAATTTTGATCGGTCATTACACGCTTCTTGGCATTCCAGCCCTTCAGCAGTGCAGGCGCGGTCGCCTTCTTCTCTACGGTTTCTCTGCCCTTGCGAACCAGTTGGTTAAAGGTTGGCATGGTTGTCCTCCTTTCATCAAAAAGTATTTATTCATGGACACAAACCCGGAGGGTTTCCGGGTTGTGCTTGCATGACGGATTCAGCTTGCGGAACAATGCCCGCCCAGTTAAATATTTTACCAAATTCCCCCCGGGATTGTCAAGCGGTGATTTGGATATTTTTCACCAACTTTACAGTCCCGTTTTGGGGAATTTGACTTTTTCTTTTTGCTTACATCACTATGGCGTTGGTACTTGCCATCAGCGCCTCCAGGTTGGCCTCATCGGCTTCTTCCTCGGCCTTTTCCTCCTCGGTGTAGGTCACCAGGCCCGTACCGGCGGGGATCAGCTTACCAATGATGACATTCTCCTTCAGGCCCTGCAGCGGGTCTACCTTGCCCTTGATGGCCGCCTCGGTCAGTACACGAGTGGTCTCCTGGAAGGACGCTGCGGACATAAAGCTATCGGTGGCAAGGGAGGCCTTCGTGATACCCTGCAGAATGGCTGTATAGGTCGCTTTCTGGCGGCTACCGCCGTCCTCGGCGTTCTCGCGGTCGATCTGCTCGTTGAGGTGCAGTACCTCAGCGCGGTCGGCCATCATGCCGCGGATATAGTCGGTATCGCCCGGCTCCTCAATGCGCACCTTCTTCATCATCTGACGGACAATGACTTCAATGTGCTTATCATTGATATCTACGCCCTGGGTCCGGTAAACCATCTGAACCTCGCGGATCAGGTATTCCTGAACCGACAGCTCGCCGTTCACCAGCAGTACCTCGCTGGGGTCGGCGGAGCCTTCCGTGATCATAGTGCCCTTTTCAATCAAGTCGCCCTCATGGACGCGCACCTTGCTGCCGAATACGATCTGATGCTCAAAGTGGTCGCCGGTCTGCGGGTCATCCACCTTCACCACATCCACGCCCTTGTTGTCCTTATCAAAGCTGACCAAACCGCCGTTATGGGCGATAACAGCCACGCTCTTGGGCTTGCGGGCCTCAAACAGCTCCTCTACACGGGGCAGACCCTGTGTAATATCGCTGGCGGAGGCGATACCGCCGGTGTGGAAGGTTCTCATGGTCAGCTGGGTACCCGGCTCACCGATGGACTGTGCGGCGATGATGCCCACTGCCTCGCCGATGGCAACAGGGGCGTTATTGGAAAGGTTAGCGCCGTAGCAGCGGCTGCAGGCGCCGTTCTTGGCACGGCAGTTGATGACACTGCGGATCTTCAGGCTGGTAATGCCCGCGCCTACGATCTCCTCTGCGGTCTTGTAGGTGATCATCTCCTCCCGGCTGGCCAGCAGCTCGCCGGTCTTGGGGTTCACCACATCCTCGCAGGGGTACCGGCCGGTCAGACGCTCGGCCAGCTCCTCGATGACGCGGTTGCCGTCGGTGATGGCCTCCACATCAATACCCTCATGGGTGCCGCAGTCCTCCTCACGGATGATCACTTCCTGGGATACATCGACCAGTCGGCGGGTCAGATAACCGGAGTCCGCGGTACGCAGAGCGGTATCGGCCAGACCCTTACGGGCGCCGCGGCTGGACTGGAAGTACTCCAAGATGTTCAGGCCTTCACGGTAGTTGGCACGGATCGGGATCTCGATGGTCTGACCGGAGGTATTGGCGATGTTGCCGCGCATACCGGCCAGCTGGTTGATCTGGTCCATCGAACCACGGGCGCCGGAATCCGCCATCATGTAGATGGGGTTCAGCTTACCGAAGTTCTCCTTCAGCGAGGCCTTTACCTCGTTGGTGGCGTCACGCCAGATAGCAATGGTCTGCTGGTAACGGTCGTCCTCGGAAATATAACCGCGGTCGTACTTCTTGCGGACCTTGGCTACCTTTTCTTCGGCAGCGGCCAGCACCTCCTTCTTGTTGGGGGGAATGGTGGCATCGCAGACGGCAACGGTAAGGGCCGCCCGGGTGGAATACTTATAGCCCTGGCTCTTGATGGCGTCCAATACCTCGCTGGTATCGGTGGTGCCATGCTTCTTTATGCTCTTGTCAATGATCTTGGAGAGCTGCTTCTTACCCACCTGGAAGCCGACCTCAGGGATCAGCTCATTGCCGGGGATGCTGCGGTCCACAAAGCCCAGATCCTGCGGGATGGGATTATTGAAGATATTGATACCGATGGTGGTATAGATGCTGCCGGTAAAGGTCTTGCCGTTCAGCGTCTTGGTGGTACGCACCAGAATCGGCTCGTGCAGATCCAGCACCCCGGTCTGATAGGCCATCAGCGCCTCATCGGGGCTGCGGTAGATCTTCACATCGTGTGGGTTGGCCTCGTAGGCCTTCTCCCAATCGGCAATGGAGGTAAACACGCCGGGGTTGCGGATCTCATCGGTGGCGTACACCTTATCGATGATGGTGGTCAGGTAATAGGAACCCAGCACCATGTCCTGAGAAGGCACAGCCACGGGCCGGCCGTCAGAGAGCTTCAGCAGGTTATTGGCCGCCAGCATCAGGAAGCGGGCCTCGGCCTGCGCCTCGGCGGAAAGCGGCACATGGACCGCCATCTGGTCGCCGTCGAAGTCGGCATTGAATGCGGTACAAACCAGCGGATGCAGCTTCAGGGCGCGGCCCTCCACCAGAATGGGCTCGAATGCCTGGATACCCAGACGGTGCAGGGTAGGCGCTCGGTTCATCAGCACGGGGTGGCCCTTGATGACCACCTCCAGCGCGTCCCAAACCTCCTTGGGGGAACCACGGTCCACCATTTTGCGGGCCTTGCGGATATTCTCAGCGACCTTCAAATCTACCAGACGCTTCATTACAAAGGGCTTAAAGAGCTCCAGCGCCATCTCCTTGGGCAGGCCGCACTGGTACATCTTCAGCTCGGGGCCCACCACGATAACGGAACGGCCGGAATAGTCTACACGCTTACCCAGCAGGTTCTGGCGGAAGCGTCCCTGCTTACCCTTCAGCATATCGCTTAGGGATTTCAGAGCACGGTTGTTGGGGCCGGTCACCGGGCGGCCGCGGCGGCCGTTATCGATGAGGGCGTCCACCGCCTCCTGCAGCATCCGCTTCTCGTTACGGACGATGATATCGGGGGCGTCCAGCTCCAGCAGCTTCTTCAAGCGGTTGTTGCGGTTGATGACCCGGCGATACAGGTCATTGAGGTCGCTGGTGGCAAAGCGGCCGCCATCCAGCTGTACCATGGGGCGGATATCGGGAGGGATGACAGGCAATACATCCAGGATCATCCACTCGGGCTTGTTGCCGCTGGTGCGGAACGCTTCCACCACATCCAGGCGCTTGAGCAGCTTCGCCTTCTTCTGGCCGGTGGCCTTCTCCAGCTCTTCCTTAATCTCAACCGAGAGCGCCTCAATATCCAGCTGCTGCAGCAGCTTCTTTACCGCCTCGGCGCCCATACCGGCATCAAATTCATCCTCATAGGCTTCCCGGTACTCGTTATACTCCCGCTCACTCAGCAAGGCGTACTTCTTCAGCTTGGTGTTGCCGGGATCGATGACGATATAGGATGCGAAATACAGCACCTTTTCCAGCACACGGGGGCTCAAGTTCAGCAGCAGGCCCATGCGGCTGCTGGTGCCCTTAAAGTACCAGATGTGGGAAACGGGCGCAGCCAGCTCAATGTGGCCCATCCGTTCGCGGCGCACCTTGGCGCGGGTCACTTCCACGCCGCAGCGCTCGCAGATCTTGCCCTTAAAGCGGATACGCTTATACTTGCCGCAGTAGCATTCCCAGTCCTTAGTGGGTCCAAAAATGCGCTCGCAGAACAGGCCGTCGCGCTCCGGCTTTAGGGTGCGGTAATTGATGGTCTCAGGCTTTTTTACTTCGCCGTAGCTCCAGGAGCGAATGGCATCGGGGGAAGCCAGCCCGATCTTGATCGATTCAAAAGATTTATTATCCAAAGTTCTTCCCCTCCATCATTAAAAATCAAATCCGTCGTCCTCATCTTCGCTGCCGTCAAAGTCGGCATCGTCATAGGAATCGCTGTCCTCATCGGGGTTTTCCATGGTGTAGTTGTCCTCGATCTCGGAATCCACGGCTACATCGCTTTCATCGTAGTAGTCGCTGGCCATGGGCATGTTCTCGTCCTCATCGTAGGTCTGCTTGATGTCGATCTCCTCGTTGTCCTTATCCAGGATCTTGACATCCAGGCCCAGGGACTGCAGCTCCTTCACCATTACGCGGAACGCCTCGGGGATGCCGGGCGCCGGAATGTTCTGGCCCTTCACAATGGACTCAAACGCCTTCACACGGCCCACCACATCATCGGATTTCACGGTTAGGATCTCCTGCAGGGTGTAGGCAGCGCCGTAAGCCTCCAGCGCCCAAACCTCCATCTCACCAAAGCGCTGGCCGCCGAACTGTGCCTTACCACCCAGGGGCTGCTGGGTGACTAAGCTGTACGGGCCAACGGAACGGGCATGGATCTTATCATCAACCAGGTGATGCAGCTTGAGGTAGTACATATAGCCGACGGTAACACGGTTATCAAATTTCTCACCGGTACGGCCATCATAGACGACGCTCTTGCCGTCCTCAGGCAGCCCGGCCATCCGGAAGCACTCCCGGATATCCTCTTCGTGGGCGCCGTCGAAGACTGGGGTCATCACATGCCAGCCCAGGCGGCTGGCGGCCATGCCCAGGTGCACCTCCAGCACCTGGCCGATGTTCATACGGGAAGGAACGCCCAGGGGGTTTAGCACGATATCCAGCGGGGTGCCGTCCTCCAGGAAGGGCATATCCTCCGGCGGCAGAATGCGGGAAACTACGCCCTTATTGCCGTGGCGGCCAGCCATCTTATCGCCGACGGAGATCTTTCTCTTCTGGGCGATGTAAACTCTTACCACCTCATTGACGCCGGGGGAAAGCTCGTCGCTGTTTTCTGGGGTGAACACCTTGATGTCCACCACGATGCCATACTCGCCGTGCGGCACCTTCAGCGAGGTATCGCGCACCTCTCTCGCCTTCTCGCCAAAGATGGCGCGCAGCAGGCGTTCCTCGGCGTTCAGCTCGGTCTCGCCCTTGGGGGTCACCTTACCGACAAGGATATCGCCGGAGTGTACCTCGGCGCCGACATGGATGATGCCTCGCTCATCCAGAGCGCCCAGCATATCATCGCCGACATTGGGGATCTCACGGGTGATCTCCTCCGGGCCCAGCTTGGTATCACGGGCTTCGGTCTCATATTCCTCGATGTGGATGGAGGTGAACAGGTCGTCCCGCACCAGCTTTTCGTTGATGAGAACGGCGTCCTCGTAGTTGTAGCCCTCCCAGGTCATAAAGCCGATGAGCATATTCCTGCCCAGCGAAACCTCGCCGTTGGCGGTGGCGGGGCCGTCGGCCAGCACATCGCCCTTCTTCACTTCCTCGCCCTTTACCACAATGGGCCGCTGGTTGATGCAGGTGCCCTGGTTGGAACGCAGCATCTTTACCAGCTCATATTCATGCTCCACGCCTTCCGCATCGGTCACAATGATGCGATCAGCATCGACATAGCTTACATGGCCGTCTTCCTTGGCAACCACTACTACGCCGCAGTCGTGGGCCGCCTTGTACTCCATACCGGTGCCGACATAGGGGGACTCGGTCTTGATGAGCGGGACGGCCTGACGCTGCATGTTGGCGCCCATCAGGGCACGGTTGGCATCGTCGTTCTCCAGGAAGGGGATCATAGCGGTGGCAACGGAAACCACCATCTTGGGGGAAACATCCATGTAGTCCACCTTGTCGCGGGGGACCTCCTGGACGCTGTCGCGGTACCGGACGGAAACCTTTTCGTTGACAAAATGGCCGTTTTCATCCAGCGGCTCATTGGCCTGCGCCACAATGTATTCATCTTCCACATCGGCGGTCATATACTGGACGGTATCCAGCACCTTGCCGGTAGCCTTATCTACCGGGCGGTAGGGGGCCTCCACAAAGCCGTACTCATTGATGCGGGCAAAGGTGGCAAGGTACGAGATCAGACCAATGTTGGGACCTTCAGGGGTCTCGATGGGGCACATGCGGCCGTAGTGGCTGTAATGCACATCGCGGACCTCAAATCCGGCACGGTCACGACTGAGGCCGCCGGGGCCCAGGGCGGAAAGACGGCGCTTGTGGGTCAGCTCGGCCAGGGGGTTGGTCTGGTCCATGAACTGACTCAAGGGGGAAGAACCAAAGAATTCCTTGACTGCTGCCATAACGGGACGGCTGTTGATGATGGCCTGCAGGGTGATGGATTCAATATCCTGGGCCTGTGTGGTCATTCTCTCCCGGATGACGCGCTCCATGCGGGCAAAACCGATGCGGAACTGGTTCTGCAGCAGCTCACCCACGCTGCGGATGCGGCGGTTGCCCAGGTGGTCGATATCATCGGTGGTGCCGAGATCGTACCGGAGGCCGCACATGTAGTTGATGGAGGCGTAAATATCAAATTTGCGGATGTTCTTGGGGACCAGCTCATCGGCGCGGCGGGTCAGCTCTTCGGCCATTTCCTCGCGGGAAAGGCCCATATCCAGGATCTCGGAAAGGACGGCAAAGCGCACTCTTTCCCGGATGCCCATGGCCTTCAGCTCTTCGGCGGTGTAGTCGGTAAAGTCGGCCATATCCACCATGCCGTTGGAGAAGATCTTCAGCTCCTCCACCCCATCGTCCTCGGCCATCTGCAGGCCGGCGGGGGTCAGGCCCTGGGTGGTGATCCAAACGGTATCAACGCCGTGGGACTCCAGCAGGCGGGCGTCGTCGCGGCTCAGCAGGGCGCCGGCCTCAAAGAGGATCTCGCCGGTGCGGGGATCGGCCACAGGGCGGGAAAGCACCTGGCCGGTGATGCGGGGCACCAGGGAGAGCTTTTTGTTGTACTTGTAGCGGCCCACCCGGGAAAGATCATAGCGGCGGGGATCGAACAGCAGCTGAGCGAGGTGCTTCACGGCCGATTCGATGGTGGGGGGCTCGCCGGGACGCAGCTTGCGGTAAACCTCCAGCAGGGCCTCATCGCCCAGCATTTCGGCATCCTTGCTTTCGGCGGTCTTTACCAGGTAGGCATAGCGGCCAAACACCTCGTAGATCTCCTCATCGGTGCCGCGCAGGTCGGTCAGGGCGTTATTCACATCGGCATTGATCTGCTCGACGGTGACATCATCCCGCAGGCGCAGCAGCGACCGGATAAAGGTGGTGATGGGCAGCTTGCGGTTTTTATCGATGCGGACGCTGAACACATCGGCGGAGTCGGTATCATACTCCAGCCAGGCGCCGCGGTTGGGGATCACGGTGGAATCAAACAGTTTTTTGCCGGCGGGATCGTGGTGCATGCCGTAGTACACACCGGGAGAACGCACCAGCTGGGAGACGATGACACGCTCGGCACCATTGATGATGAAGGTACCGGCATCGGTCATCAGGGGGAAATCTCCCATGTAGATGTCGGATTCCTTGATCTCGCCAGTGACCTTGTTGATGAGCCGCGCACGCACGCGCAGGGGGGCGGCATAGTTTACATCCCGCTCCTTGCACTCCAGCAGGGGGTACTTGGGTTTGTCATCCAGCGTAAAATCAATGAAATCCAGCTGCAGATTGCCCTGATAGTCGGTGATCGAGGAGATGTCCTTGAATACGGCCCGAAGACCCTCATCCAGGAACCACTGATAGGAATTTTTCTGTACTTCGATGAGGTTCGGCATCTCGGCCACTTCATCGATGTGGGCAAAGCTCTGGCGGATATTTTTGCCCAGTTTTACGGGTTTGGTGTTTACCATCCGATGTTCCACTCCATTCCATCATTTTTTCGCCATCACTTGGACATCAATGACTGCATAAATATTTGTTGATTATGCACAGTATCACGAGAGTATTATCGTGACTTATGCACACTTGACAATACCGTTTAGTCATAAAAAGCCATTATGATACAGTATATTATTGTAGTCCCGAAATGGGGCCTTGTCAAGCAGAAATTCCAAAAAAAATGGTGAAATTTTAGTGACGGAAATTTTGACCAGAAACGCCCCGAAAGACAGCGAAACGCCCCGGACGCTATCCCATAAATGGGACAGGCCCGGAGCGTGATGACGCAGAGGGGAAATTACTTGTAGAAGGCACGCATAGCACGATAGGTCATGTAGACATCGGCCTTGGCGACGACCTCGAACGGGGCGTGCATGGAAAGCACCGGAACGCCCAGATCGACGGTATCGATATTGTGCTGGGAGACATACATGGCAACGGTGCCGCCGCCGCCCTGATCTACCTTGCCCAGCTCGCCGGTCTGCCAGCCAACATGCTCGGCATCCAGAATACGGCGGGCGAAGCCCATCATCTCAGCGGTGGCGTCATTGGTGCCGGCCTTGCCGCGGGCACCGGTGTACTTGGTCACCACGACGCCGTAATTGATGTAGCTGGCGTTGCGGCGCTCATGCACCTCGCCGTAGATGGGATCGAAGGCGGCGTTGACATCGGCGCTGAAGCAGTGGCTGTTAGCGGCCACATGGCGCACCTTGCAGCCGGCCATATCGGCCAGATCCTCAATGAAATCCTTGAGAAAGTAGGAGTTCATGCCGGTGGGGCCGTTGCTGCCGGTTTCCTCTTTATCCGCCAGAATGGTAACGGAGGTATACTCGGGGGATTTCTCATCGATCTCCGCCATGAGGATGGGATAGGCGCAAACGCGGTCATCATGGCCGTAGGCACCGATCATGGAACGATCGAGACCGAGATCGCGGGCCTTGAAGGCGGGAACGGCGCACAGCTCGGCGGAGAGGAAGTCCTCTTCCACGATGCCGTATTTTTCGAACAGCAACTTGGCAATGGCGACCTTGACCTTCTCGGAGCCGGTGTCATCCCGCAGAGCGGCGCTGCCGATGAGGATATTGAGCTTTTCGCCCTCGATGCCTTCGGCCAGGGTCTTGCGCATCTGGTCGGCGGCGAGATGCGGCAGCAGATCGGGGACGCAGAATACGGGCTCGCCCGCCTCCTCGCCGATGGCAACGGACAGCGTAGAGCCGTCCTTACGAACGACAGTGCCGTGCAGCGCCAGCGGGATGGCGGTCCACTGGTATTTCTTGATGCCGCCGTAATAGTGGGTCTTGAGGAAGCACTGCTCGCCCTCCTCATACAGGGGCCGGGGCTTGAGGTCCAGACGGGGACTGTCGATATGAGCCACACCGATGCGGACGCCTTCGGCGACGCTGCGGCGGCCGAGGGTAGCGGCGATGAGGGCCTTGCCGCGGTTATTGAGGTAGACCTTATCCCCTGCCTTGTACTGCTTGGCGTGGTCAAAGGGGACATAGCCGGCCTTTTCCAGCATGGCTACGGCAGTGGTAACAGCCTCGCGCTCGGTCTTGGCGGCATCCAGGAAGGTCTTGTAGCCCTCGCAAAAATCGTAAGCAGCCTTCAGCTCTTCCTCGGACATGGTCTCGGTGAGATTCTTGGGGTTCATCAGCAGCTCCTCGCGCAGCTGCTCGCCCTTGGTTTTTTCACTCATGGGTATTTTACTCCTTTCGGTTTTTTGATAATTTTATGGATTTATAGGCACAAAAACCGGCGGCAGCGCTCCACCTCTTTTTCCAGGTGGGCAAGATCCGACGAATTTGTGATGACAAAGTGGGAGCGGCGGGTATAGTACTCGTCCTCGTGTTGGTTGCTCATACGGGCTTCGGCGGCTTCCCTGGTGATGCCG
>ULUH01029873.1_pt1 | contig 22282 bp, 14 predicted proteins | sample 1958241 | NCBI WGS metagenome assembly ULUH01 (sample SAMEA4835753, study PRJEB28245) | human gut metagenome | biome: gut microbiome; material: fecal sample | place: Denmark | collected 2008 | reverse complement strand
GTTTATCTCCAACTGAACTCATGCCATGCCCGGCACACATTGAAAAAAATAAGGCCCGTTTGGCCTTATTTAAAATGTTCGTATGCAATGCTATTTATTTTCGCCATTACATCTTTCCCTTTATCACCTAAACTTGTTAATACAACAATACTATATGGTGTTTCGCATTCTACAAAGCCGACACTATTCAAAGCATAATCATACATACCATATTTTTGTGGCATTCCCCGTTTAATATCTCTGTCTAAATATTCACCTGGTTCTGCTTTTTTCATGTTGTCTACCAATCCTTGATACTCATCTTTATGAGCATATAAATAAGTAATTACATCATTCATTGTATTTGCAGTTGAAACATTATCCTCCGAATAATAATTATCACTAATTGAATTCGTATACTTTGTCATGGCTTCCTTATATTCTTTCCATCCGCCTAGATTTTCAAACAATATATGACCTGCATCATTATCCGAATAAACAATTGATGCATCCAATAATTCACTTAATGGTATTTGACTTCCAATCGCATAATTTGAACTGATGACACCCGCATCCTCATGCATAAATTCACTATAAGTAAAAGTTGAGTCCATACTATAATCACCACTATTCACTTTATCATAATATAACATTGCCAATGGAAGCTTATATATACTTGCCGCAATAAATTCCTCATTTTCATTCATACTATATTTGATATTGTGTTTTAAATCCGTAATACAATATGACACACTTTCATGATCAATGTTATTTTCTTGGAAATACGCTTCTATTTCCTTTGCTAAAGCCATATCTATATATTTACTGTTATCTTCATTCTTTACTTCCGTACTTTGATCTGCCTCTATTTCACTCACAGATGTAAATGCCTTCTTTTTTGTACTATTTATTTCAGAAGCAAACATACAAAGTGCAATTAATAAAATAGATAATAAAGAAATGATTACGATTTTGTTTTTCTTATCCATAAATAGACCCTTCCAAACTATGAAAAAGAGTCTATTCAGACTCTTTTATATTAATGTTTAAAATGACGAATTCCTGTAAATACCATCGCAATGCCATGTTCATTACACTCATCAATTGAAAGTTGATCTTTAATCGATCCACCCGGCTGAATGATTGCAGTAACACCCGCTTTGATAGCTTCCTGTACAGTATCTGGCATTGGGAAGAATGCATCACTTGCTAAAACTGAACCCTTTGCTTTTTCTCCAGCTTGTTCGATTGCAATCTTAGCAGCACCAACACGATTCATTTGTCCAGCACCAACGCCAACTGTCATATCATTCTTAGCTAAGACAATCGCATTGGATTTTACATGTTTAACAACTTTCCATCCAAACAACAATTGTTTGATTTCTTCTTCAGTTGGTTTACGATTTGTTACACATTTTAAATCTTCTTCGTTAATTATATGTTGATCCATTTCTTGAACCAATAGACCATCGTTAACATTTGTATATTTTAGCGCACTTGAAACAGATAAGCTAGTATCTAATTTCATTAATCGAATATTTTTCTTACGAGTTAAAATTTCCAATGCTTCCTCAGAAAAATCTGGAGCAATGATGATTTCCAAGAAAATCTTTGATAGTTTTTCTGCTAATCCTTTTTCAACTTTTGCATTCAAAGCTACAATACCACCAAAAATTGAAATTGAATCTGCTTCATAAGCTTTATCCCAAGCCGCTTCAATATTTTCACCAATACCAACACCACATGGATTCATGTGTTTTACACCAACAGCTGCATATTGACCTTCAAAATCCTTTAAAATTTCAATAGCTGCATTGCCATCCTGAATATTGTTGTAAGACAATTCTTTACCATGAAGCTGAGTTGCATTAGCCAAAGAATATTGAGGATTCATGCCCTTATAGAAAGCAGCCTTTTGGTGAGGATTTTCACCATAACGTAAATCTTGCACCTTATCAAAAGTAATTGTCATACTTTCTGGGAATTCTTCATGTGTTTTCTTAGTTAAATAATCTGCAATCATCGCATCATAACGAGCTGTATGACGGAATACTTTTGCAGCTAAACGCTCACGCGTTTCTAATGTTGTTTCATGATTTTCTCTAATTTCCTCAAGAACCTTATCATAATCTTTTGGATCACAAAGAACTGGAATACTTTGATAGTTTTTAGAAGCACTACGAAGCATACTTGGACCACCAATATCAATGTTTTCAATAATTTCTTCGTGTGTTACACCAGGTTTTAACACTGTTTCTTTGAAAGGATATAAATTCACACAAACCAAATCAATATACTCAATACCTAATTCTTTTAATTGACGAACATGATCAGGATTTGAACGAACACAAAGCAATGCACCATGAACTTTTGGATGTAAAGTTTTTACACGACCATCCATTATTTCAGGAAAACCAGTGACATCACTAATCCCAATTGGATGGATTCCTGCTGCTTCTAAAGCTTTTTTTGTTCCTCCAGTAGAAATAATTTCATATCCACAATCTACTAGCCCCTGTACAAATTCAACTAAACCTGTTTTATCAGATACGCTCACTAATGCTCGCTTCATTCTTTTTCCTCCTCAATACTTTTTGCGACTTGTTCAATCACTTGCCAGAACAAATCATATTCCATCGCATGTACATGCGATTCTAATGTTTCTAAATCCCAAGATGGATCGATTGCTACTCTTTCCTGACGAATGATAGGTCCTGTATCCACACCTTCATCTACGAAATGAACAGTGACTCCTGTTTGTGCTATTTTTGCCTCATATGCATCCGCAATACTATGAGCTCCTGGAAATTCAGGTAAATAAGCTGGATGCAAATTGATAATACGATTTGGATACGCACTCAATAAAGTGTGTCCAATAAAACGCATATATCCACTTAATACAATCAAATCTACCTTTTTTTCTTTTAATACTTCTAATATAGCTGCTTCATAACCCGCTTTACCATCATATCCCTTAGGATTAAAGTAAAACTCTTCAATTCCATGATTACGCGCACGAACTCTTGCGTACGCATTCTCTTTATCAGCTATCAAACAAGCACAATTCACATGCAAAGATCCATCTTCAATATGCGACAAGATCGTTTCAAAGTTAGTACCCGAACCACTCGCAAATACTGCAATATTTACCATTGAACATCTACCTGTCCTGTTTCAGTTACTTTACCAACTACATAGCTAGGCTCATTGATTTCATTTAATACAGTTTGGACCTTTTCAACATCCGCTGGATCTACAGCCATCACAAAACCAAGTCCCATATTAAATACGTTATACATTTCTTTTGTTGAAATATCTCCATTTTTCTGGATCAAATCAAAGATTGGAGGCTTTGGAAAAGCTTTAGTATCAATTTTAACACCCATACCCTCTTTTAACATACGAGGTACATTTTCATAGAATCCACCACCTGTAATGTGGCTGCAAGCCTTTAAAGTAATTCCATTGGCTTTAATATGTTTTAATGCTTTTACATAAATCTTTGTAGGAGCTAACAATGCTTCTCCCAAAGTTTTCCCTAATTCATCATAATAAGTATTTAAAGATTCTTTTGTAATATCAAATACATTACGAACCAATGAAAAACCATTACTGTGAACACCTGTTGAAGGTAACCCAATTAATACATCTCCTACATTAAGGTCTTTACCAGTGATCATATCTTTTTTATCACAAACACCAACGGCAAAGCCTGCTAAATCATAATCATCTTCTGGCATTAAACCTGGATGTTCAGCTGTTTCTCCACCAATCAAAGCGGCTTCAGATTGTAGGCATCCCTCAGACACACCCTTAACAATATCTGCAATTTTTTCAGGAACATTCTTTCCACATGCGATATAGTCCAAGAAAAATAATGGTTCTCCACCTGCACATGCAATATCATTTACACACATTGCTACGGCATCAATACCGATAGTATCATGCTTATCCATGACCATCGCAAGTTTAACTTTCGTACCACAACCATCTGTACCAGAAAGTAATACTGGCTCTTCCATATCTTTAATTTTGGATAATGAGAAAGCACCAGAGAAACCACCAAGTCCTCCTAACACTTCAGGACGCATTGTTTTCTTAACATGCTCCTTGATCAATTCAACAGATTTATATCCTGCCTCTAAACTAACGCCTGCTGCTGCATAATGTTCTGCCATATTCTACTCCTTTACCTCATCTTTATAATCTTGTAAATCTTCTGGATATTCACCTGTACAACAAGCTAAACAACTTGTTTCAGGCACGCATTTTTTGAAATCTTCAACGCTGATAAAACGCAATGAATCCACTTGGAACAACTGTTTCATTTCATCTACCGAATAATTGAAAGCAGCTAAATCTTTTTGTGCTGTTGAATCCGCTCCATATAAACAAGGGAATTTCAACATTGGTGAAGCAATACGTAAATGTACTTCTTTAGCCCCTGCTTCTTTTAATAATTGACAAATTCTACGTGATGTAAAACCTTTTACGACACTATCATCCACTAGATATACACTCTTATCTTTAACAACTGAACTGATCGCATTTAAGCGAACTCGCATACCTTGCATTCTTTGCTGCTGTGTTGGACGAATAAATGTAGATCCAATATAACGGTTTTTAATCAATCCTGTTTCATATGGAACATTTAGTGTTCTGGCAAAACTAGCCGCTGCACTTAAAGCTGAATCAGGAACACCTACGACAATATCTGCTTTAATATCTTCTTCTTTTGCTAAATAGTAACCACATTGTTTTCTAACTTCATGTACTGTAGAACCATTATGAATACTATCCGGTCTTGAATAATATACATATTCTAAAGCACAAGCTTTAGTTTCAGTTTTTTCAAAAATTTGACTTGATTTAATTCCTGTACGATCAAAACAAATTAATTCACCTGGATTTACTTCACGAACAAATTCTCCTCCAAGAATTGGGAACGAACAAGTTTCACTACTAATACAATAACCATCACCTACTTTGGCAATGTATAAAGAACGAATTCCATGCGGATCTCTTACTACATATAAATTATCTTTTGTGATGACCATAAATGTATAGGCCCCACTCATCATTCGACAAGCCTTCTCAATCTTTTCTTCAAAAGAACCTGGATTCAATTGAATCAAATGCGCTAACAATTCAGAATCACTAGTTCCTTGGAAAATCAAGCCTTCATTTTCTAACTTTGTTCTTAATGAAATCGCATTTGTGATCATACCACTTGATACGACCGCAAAATATCTTTGATGACTACGCACCATGATAGGTTGAACATTTTCTAATTGAGAATCATTTTTTGTTGCCATGCGAAGTTGACCAATCGCAATATCACCATTTAAAGAATCTAATGTATCCTGTTTTAAATTTTCTGATAACAGGCCAAGCCCTTTTTTACAAACAACATTATTTCCATCACTTATAGCCAAACCAACACCATCTTGTCCACGATGTTGAATCGCATGCATTGCTAAATAGATATTCTGGGCAGCTTGTTCAACGTTGAACAAGCCAACAATCCCAGAAGAATCTTGAGCTATCTTTTGTATCGCCATTTTACTTCACCTGCTTGTGTGTAAAGTAACGAACACCATTTGCGAAAATATCTTGGTCTTTATTTCCTGCAATATTCTGGAATAAACCTCTTTCATAACGTTCGCTATGACCCATCTTACCGAAGATTTTACCATCTTCAGAGAAGATACCTTCAATAGCCATACTTGAACCATTCAAGTTGTCTTTTCCATCCATTGTTGGAACACCCTTTTCATTTACATATTGTGTCGCAACCTGACCATTTTCAATCAATTTATTTAACACTTCTTCACTCGCAACAAATTTACCTTCACCATGACTAACAGCCACTGAATATACATTTCCTGCTTTCATACCAGCAAGCCATGGAGAAGCATTGCTTGTAATGCGCGTACGTGCAATATGCGAAACGTGGCGGTTGATATTATTTCTAAATAATGTTGGATTTTCTGCATCCAATTTTTCAATATCACCATAAGGCAACAATCCAGATTTAATCAATGCTTGGAATCCATTACAGATACCTAAAATCAATCCATCATTAGCGCGCATTGTATCAATTGCTTGTGCAATCTTTGGATTTCTTAATACATTCGCAATAAATTTACCTGAACCATCTGGTTCATCACCACTACTAAATCCACCAACAATCATCAAGATTTGAGCTGAACTGATCTCTTCAGCCAAAGTTTCAATACTCTTTTGAATATTTTCAACCGTTAAGTTATTAAATACAACTTGTTTTACTTCTGCACAAGCACGTTCAAACTTAGCTGTTGTATCAAATTCACAGTTTTGTCCAGGGAAGATAGGAATAATTACTTTTGGTTTTTCCACCACAACCTTAGACATAGGTACTTCAACATCATTTAAAGGTGTTTCTAACGTTTCTTTTCCTTCATCCACAATCATTGGATAAATTTCACCATAACGTTTTGTCCAAGCCTTTAATGCATCTTCGATTTCAACTGTTTCCTCATTTAATACAATTTTAGAATCATCATTTAAGATACCAATCAATTCTAAATGTTCATCTTGAATACTTTCTGTAGCTTCAACAATCATTGAACCCAAATTGAATCCATATACATCTTCTTCTGTATTGATTGCAACACCGACTTTAGATCCAAATGCCATCTTCGCAACAGTTGCTCCTAATCCACCAAATTTAATTGTGCTTGCCGCTACAATTTTCTTTTCTTGCATCAATTTATGAACCATTTCAAAATTTTCTTTCAATTGTTCATAGTTTGGAACATGATTCTTAACTGGCGTATGTTTTACTAAGTATACATAGTCTCCAGGATTTTTGAATGAAGCAGATACGATATTATCTGTTTTCGCTGTAGTTACCGCAAATGTGATTACTGTTGGAGGTACATGAATATCTTTATACGTTCCACTCATAGAGTCTTTACCACCAATACTTGGTGTTTCAAATGCTAATTGTGCATCAATCAAACCTAATAATGCTTCAAATGGTTGTCCCCATTTTTGTGCATCTGCGCCTAAGTGCTCAAAATATTCCTGATTTGATAAACGACACTTCTTATAGTCAGCACCCAATGCTGTAATACGAGCTAATGCTTCAACAACTGAATAACTAGCACCTAAATATGGAGAATATTTAGATACTTTTGGATCATATCCATATGTCATAACAGAACATGTGTTTGTCATTCCATGAACTGGTAATTTTTGTACAGAACCTTCTTCTGGAGTTAATTGATATTTACCTCCAAAAGGCATCAATACTGTACTCTTTCCGATTGAAGCATCAAACATTTCTGCCAAGCCAATCTGACTTGCAACATTCGCATCTTGTAATACTGTATTTAAATCTGATTTAACTGCATCAAATGGATGTTCATCATATTCATTTTTGCAAACATCAACAACCTGGTGTTGACGGACACCATTTGTATCCAAGAAAGCACGAGACATATCAACAATCGTTTCACCACGCCATTTCATGACTAAACGATTTGTATCTGTAACATCCGCAACTTTGATAGCATCTAAGTTTTCCTTATATGCTTCTTCTTTGAACTTTTCAAAATCTTTAGCCTCAATACATACAGCCATACGTTCTTGGGATTCACTAATAGCTAATTCTGTACCATCTAAGCCTTGATATTTAACTGGAACTGCATCTAAGTTGATATCCAATCCATCCGCAAGTTCACCTACGGCAACACTGACTCCACCTGCTCCAAAGTCATTGGCCTTTTTAATTAATTTTGTACAAGCAGGATTTCTGAATAGACGCTGTAATTTACGTTCAATTAAGGCATTACCCTTTTGAACTTCACTTGAACATTTTTCCAAGCTTGTTTCATTATGTTCTTTACTTGAACCTGTAGCTCCACCAATTCCATCACGACCAGTAGCTCCACCAATCATAACAATGATATCGCCTGCTTGTGGTTGTTCACGTTTTACATGTGATTTAGGAGCTGCACCAACAACAGCACCAACCTCCATACGTTTAGCTACATAACCATCATCATAGATTTCATCTACAAATGTAGTTGCCAAACCAATTTGGTTACCATAACTTGAATAACCATGAGCCGCTGTCTTTGAAATCTTTGATTGAGGTAATTTGTGCTCTAAAGTTTCACTAATTGGTTTCGTGATGTCTCCAGCACCTGTAATACGCATAGCTTGATATACATAGCTACGTCCTGATAATGGATCACGAATAGCCCCACCAATACATGTACTTGCTCCACCAAATGGTTCAATTTCTGTAGGGTGGTTATGTGTTTCATTTTTAAACATCAACAACCATTGTTCGTCTTTTCCATCTACATCTACTGTGATTTCAACACTACATGCATTGATTTCATCTGTAATTTCCATATCATCAAGTTTACCTTGCTTACGAAGATATTTTCCAGCAATAGTAGCCATATCCATCAATGTTTTTTCTTTACGATTTCCATGAACTTCCTGGCGTAATTTTAAATAATTATCGTAAGAAGCCTGTAATTCATCAGACAATGTATCTAAGTGGAAATGTACATTATCTAATACAGTTTCAAAAGTAGTATGACGACAGTGATCTGACCAATATGTATCTAAGACACGTAGTTCAGTCATTGTGCAATCTCTTTTTTCTTCCTTTTCAAAGTAACGTTGAACATGTTCAATGTCCGCTTGAGACATGGCCAACCCTAAAGTCTGACGTAAAGAATCTAATTCTTCTTTCGTCTTTGTTGTAAATCCTTCTAAAACAGGAACATCTTTTACTTCAACGTCCTGATCATCTACCAATACAGAAAGGTCTTTAACACGTGCTTCAACAGGGTTAACAATATAGTGTGTGATTTTATTAAGTGTTTCTTCATCTACTGGGTTTAAAAACACTAATAAAGTACCTGAATGAATACGTACTGTCTGTTTGTTGTTCAAAAGCATTAAACACTGCATTGCACTGTCTGCTCTTTGATCGTATTGACCTGGTAAAAATTCATATGCCAAATATGATTTACCTTCCAAGTCTACAGAATCATATACATCATCTGTAACAACTTCACTACAAACATTTTTCTTTAATAATTCAATATCATTTTCATCAGCATCAAAAATATCATATAAATTGTATTTTGTAAGACCAAAATCTTCTTTTAAAGATAAAGATTGTCTTAATTCAGCCGCTAATGATTCACTTTCAACCTGAAACTGTTCTTTTTTATGAACAAAAATACGAGTATCCATTTCCTTCTCCTTATTCAACAATTGACTGTTCTAATACTTTTTGTGCTTGTTCTTTTTTAAACTCAACAATCTTATCCTGTAATGACTTATCATTAAGTCCAATCATCTGACAAGCTAAGATAGCTGCATTTCTTGCCCCCGATTTACCAATTGCGACAGTCGCAACAGGAACTCCTTGAGGCATTTGTACTGTTGATAATAATGAATCCAATCCACCTAAAGCAGATGTCTGAATAGGGATTCCAATAACTGGCAACGGTGTAGAGCTAGCTAAAACTCCAGCTAAATGTGCTGCTCCTCCGGCTGCCGCAATAATAACCTGAATTCCACGTTCACATGCTGTCTTTGATAATTCCAAAACAGCTTCTGGAGTACGGTGAGCACTTAATACACGAACTTCATATCCGACTTGAAAATCGTCTAATTGTTTCATGCAGCCTTCCATACTTGGTAAGTCTGAACGAGAACCCATCACAATTAAAACACGCTTTGTTTCCATAAATGACCTTCCTTCCAAAACAAAAAAAAGCGCACCTATAGTAGGCACACTTAAAAAAGCAATTCTTCTCTATCAATTGTGGTAAATCTTCTTAAGACCATAAGTAAGACCTCCAAAATCAGAAAAACACTTCTGCAAAATTATAATACCTAAAACCAACTCAAATGACAACCCATATTTCATGAAAGTTATACTCTAGGTGCAAACAATTTATATTTTCTTAAATCAAACACATAAACAATTGAACTCAATCCCCAAGTAATCGGATACAACCAATGCGTTAAATACAAGCTGTGTACGCTCTGTCCAATTGTCATTAAAACAACAACACGAACAGCACACCAACACACAAGCATGACTACCATTGGCATCACCGGACGTCCTAAGCCTCTTAAAACACTTGAAACTACATGTGAAAAGCCTAAAAGTATATAGAAGAAAGCACAAATTCGCGCACGATCCACACCAATTTTGATTACTTCTGGATTTTGATTAAAGAACGAAATAAAAGTTGGCGCAAACAAATAGATCAAAATACCCAAGCATTCAATCATTAATAATGCAGCCGCAAGCCCAAACAAGATTCCCTTTCGAGAACGCTCTTTTTGTCCGGCTCCTTCATTTTGTGAAACAAATGTCGTAAGTGCCATCGAAAAAGAAATTTCAGGAAGGAAAATAAATCCTTCTACCTTTGAATACGCGCCAATACCCGCAATAGCTGCTGCCCCAAATGAATTGATGTACGACTGAATCATGACATTCGCAAAATCAATGACACAACCTTGTAATCCTGTTGGCAAGCCATAGATACAGATTTGTTTAAGATTCTCAAAATCTAAAGTTAAGTGTAGCCATGAAATATGCAAAATACTTTCTTCTCTTGCGAGTTGCACAGCACACAAAAACATACTCGCAAATTCAGAAATGATTGTTGCCCAGGCAGCACCGGCAACCCCCATTTTAAACACAGTGATAAATACAACATCTAAAATCACGTTTAAAATCGAACTGACAATCAAATAATAAAGTGGATGTTTGGCATCGCCTCCTGCACGAATGATACCCACAAGCATGTTATACAAGACTAAAGAAAAACCACCTAGAAAATAAATTTTTAAATATGTAGAAGATAAGCCAAATACTTCTTGAGGAGATCCCATCCACATCAACATTTGATCCGTTAATGCATAGCCGCTAACTGTCATAATAAGCCCTAAGATGATACCGAATGTAGCTGTTGTATATACCGCTTTTTTTGTTCTATTCTCATCTTGTGCACCTATCGCATTGGCAACAATGACACTTGCTCCTGTCGCAAAACCATTGAAGAAACCGACAAATAAAAAAACTAAAGAGCCAACACTCGTAACAGCCGCTAATGCATTCTGTCCTAGAAAGTTACCCACAATCAATGCATCCACAGTATTGTAGAGTTGTTGAAAAAGATACCCGATAAATATAGGTATCGCATAGCCAATGATTTGTTTGGCTATACTTCCTTTTGTCATTAACTGAATTGAACTTTGTTTCGCCATAAAATTCCTCCCCATACAAGAAAAGCCTGCACCAACATTAAGTTAGTACAGGACTATATTTTGCCCTAATATCCATTAGGATACATCATACGTTATTTATTTACAATATACGCCGTCGCAATGGATTGAGCCCAATTATAAACAGATGTTGTGTGCATTCCTTTGATATTCTTATTTCTTAAACAATATGTTTTAGTAGAATCTACAGGTAAATAACCACACAATTCACTTTGGCGAACTAAAGCATTATGATAGTTCTCTTTAGAAACTTCATTATCTGAAGTATACATACCTGCATCTAAATAAGTGTCTAGTTGTTCATCACTCAAACGACCAAAGTTATTTGTGGCACCCGTTCTTAAAATAAAGTTAATGCCTGTATCATCTGGTGAGCCATAAGAAAATCCAAGATATGTCGCATCCCAACTATCTGTTTGTGCATCATCCTGTACTGTACTAATGACAGTATTAAATTCAACGGTATTGGCTTTAAAATCAATTCCAATCGCATTTAAACACTTCTGTAAAACTGGAATCAAAGAATCCAAAGAATCCTTATCTTTATTTGCCAAGAAACGAACTGTTAATTTTTCACCATCTTTATAACGATAGCCATCCTCTGCCAATGTATATCCAACTTCCTCTAAGATTTGGTTGGCTTTTTCTACATTATAATCATAATAAATAACACCATCGACCTTTTCTTCATTACGAATCATTTTTCCATTATTTAAAGAAACGGGATTTCCAAAAGTACCAGGCTTATAGGCCATGCCATCAATTTGATAGTAATTATCAATATATTCTTGGGCATTAAATCCATATCCGATGGCTTTCCTTACTGCAACATCACTGCAAGCTCCCGCATATGAATTAAAGATAATGAAGCTTTCACGATCACTTGGATAAGAATCTACGGATAAACTCTTATTCTTTTGAACAGATTTAATTTTATTTGCCTCAATCACATCTGGAATATAATCCACTGTTCCATTTTCCAATTCTTTGACTTCTGTTGAAGTATCTGTCTTTTTGATCATGATCTTAGAAATTTGATATTGTCCTTTTTTAGCCTTAAACTTTGAGTTTGAAACTAAACTAGCTCCACTTGTCTTCTCAAACTTCTTCAATACATAAGCACCCGTTCCAATCGGCTTACTATTCTTCTTTTCTATATTTTCTGTTTTTCCTTTTTTATAATTTAAATATTCAGCACTACAGATCTTTTGTGTTCCAAGTGTAGAAACCGCATCGATTCTAGGTTTATCCAAATGAAAAACAACTGTATAGTTATCTGGTGTTTCAATTCCACTAAAGCTAGATGCATCTGCATCATGATATTCAGTATAACCATCTAAGAAATCAACATTGTTCGCAAAACGACCAGTATAACTTGGATCAGCCATAACGGTAAATGTTGTCTGCACATCTTTTGAAGTAAACTTTGAACCATCACTAAACTTAATGCCTTTCTTTAATTTAAATGTCATTGTCTTGCCATCTTCACTAATTTTTGGTAAGGATTTAGCCAAATCTGCAACTAACTCTCCTTTTTTGTTGTATTTCAATAACCCTTGATACACTAAATCCACCACATAATGATCATTTGTCGTTTGGTAATACATAGGTGAAAATGTGCCATTCATTTCAGAACTCAATCCAACTGTCAACACTTGATCATTACCTGCAGCTTTTGCGCTACATCCACACATTAATAAAGCTAATCCACATGCTAATAATTTCTTGTACATATTTTTTTACCTCCTAATTATCTAATTTTCGTACCACCACCAGTCAGCTAACACTTTTCATCACTCTCCTTATAAATAAAAAATCCTGCATCAAATTAAAAATTTGACACAGGACAGAATATCAAAATAATCTGCGGTACCACCTGAATTGGTATAGTTATACCCACCTCTAGAATGCCATCACATTCGATCCATTTAACGCACGGAACACGTCGCAGCTACTAAGAATATCTTTTCACCTTGCCCTTGAAAGTCCATTTGCCAAGTCGTAATAATCTAGCTTCCACCCTGACTAGAATCTCTTTATATCCGGTTCTTAGTTTGATTTCTTTCGCATCGGTTGCATATAGAATACACCTAATAAAATCTGTTTTCAATACCTTTTTCAAATTATTTACATTTTCTTACACCAAAGATTGTTCTGTTCTACCAATAATATCATCTTGCGTCTTTTTAGAAAGCACGTTAAAGAAAGCACTATATCCGGCTACACGAACAATTAAATCCTTATGCTTTTCAGGATGCTTCTGTGCATCAATCAAAGTTTCTTTAGAAACAATGTTATATTGCACGTGATATCCATGTAAACGATTAAAGAAAGTTTTAATCAGCAATTCTAATTTCTGTCGATTTTCTTCAGTCGACAACATTTGAGGTGTCATTTTTTGATTTAGCAGAACTCCACCTGTAATTTTATTTGTACGAAGCTTAGACACACTTTTAAACACAGCTGTAGGTCCATTTTTATCGCTATTATGCGCTGGACTGCAACCTTCTGCCAAAGGTTCGAATGCATTTCGTCCATCCGGCGTAGCCATCGTTGACATACCTTGTCCAACATTCGCACTAATTGAAGAAGTTCCTGCATAACGAATTCCGCCAATTGGTCCTCTATTATAGCGTGTATTCGGATATTTTTCGATTTCTTCAATATAAGAATCATAAGCTTCCACAATTAACTGATCGACATAATCATCATCATTTCCATATTTTGGAGCTTCACGAATCAACATTTCCTGAATTTTTTTGTTTTCAGGTGATGAAAAATCATCTAAGATCGCATTCCAAAGCTCTTGTCTTGTGATTTTCTTTTCTTCATACACTAACTTCTTTATAGCTGCCAAACAATCTGCCATGTTCGCAATTCCTACCTGAAGTCCTGAAATAAAATCATAGACCGCTCCACCTTCTTTTATTGTTTTACCTCTGGCAATACAATCATCTGTCAAAGCCGAACAAAGAATGTCTGGCACATCCCTTTCAGATGCTTTATCAATTACATTTTCTACAATAACACTATATCGAGTAATTTCCCTTATTGTTTTATCCCATGCTTTTAAAAGTTCTTCATAACTTTCCATTTCTGTAAAATAGCCATATCCTTTTGTAAAACGTTTATTACTTGTAAGATCCACACCGTTATTCATCGTACACAAAAGCATTCTTGGAAAATTGATATAAGACATTCCCGTACAACGATAACCCCATTTACCTGGAACTGCTGTTTCTACATGCATTTTTCCCCTTAATCACTTCCGTTTAGATGCTCGAAAACCGCATAAAATCGTTTATTTTTCCCCGTTATTCACTTCCCTTTCCGAAATTCACTATGGAAATGAGAGCTTTTGTATCAGGGAACCTCTGATTCCAATTTCCCACAATCTCTTTTGATTTTTTACCCCGGCAGCAAATTTCTTTTCCTGAAGGCTGGTTTGGCTTTTCAAGGATATTTTTGAAGGTAGAAATCAGAAAATCTGCGATGTAGAAAAAGGCCCGCCAAACCGGCAGACCTTCCTCTTTAAAAGCGTTTACTTATTCACATACTTTGTTGCTTCGTCACGAGAAAAATTGAATTTTTCCATAACTTTTTCAATAATAGCTTCACTTGAAATGCCGAACTCTTCAAGCGAAGATACTAAAATCTTTATGGAATTGATTCTTTCTTCCGCTACTGCTTTTTCCATTACATCACACATCTTAATGTCCTCCTTCTTTTCTGTTTCAGAAATCTGTTCTATGTAAAAAGATACGAATTAGAAAAAGGCCTGCTAAACGGCAGACCTTCCACTTTAACATTGTTACGTTGGTTTTTCTTATTGCGTTATCTTTCCGGGAAGTTGTAACCGTACAAAATCATTCGATTTTTCAGCTCTTCCACAGTAATTCCAAGGCGCTTAGAACCAACTTCAGGAGTTAAAAGCAAATCTTGAACTAAACTGTATATCATAAGATTACCGCCTTCTGCACGACCTTCTATCATACTTTTTTGCTTCATTTCATTCAATGCGTTACACACAATCGTCCTACCTCCTTCTTTTTTTCCGTAAAGACTTGGTTCACCGGTTAATATAGCCGTAAGATTCCATATCGAGTTTGATATTTCTGATGTATCGTTTTCGAGACTTTTGTTATAAATACCTTTTAAAAGAAAATTAAGTTCCTTTAAGGCGGTATTTGTGAAATTCAAGTCATCATGTCCTACATCAATCAAATTCAATGGAATATTCGGAATATACTTCCCATGTTCCCTGTCAATCTCCAGCATATCATGTAGCGACCGTGGACCGTCCCAGGCCCTTTCGCCTGTGTAAAATACAACCGTATAAATCGGAGTCAGCTTTGTACCTTTGGATATTTTGGATAAAAACTCATCGATTGTCCAGTCCTCTGCTTCTTGCGTCACTCCTAAAGATTTACATTCAGCACAGTACCCAAGTACATTATAAAGCATGGTCCTAATCGGCATTGCGTAATGTACTTTGTTCTGGTCTTCTATTCCCAGAATCACGTATTTTGCTCCAACAGTTGTTTTTCGGATATTATCCCGATACTTACCTATCTTCTCTACGCCCTTTGTAGTCTTGACGGTGTCGGTATATGCCGTATTGGCAGGCTGCAATTCTGACGGATCAATCACGTCATCTTTAAAAAGATACGAATTGAATACATCTGCAAAAACTTCGTTGTTTTCAAAAAAATTCTTTAATGCCTCATCTGGTCCCGGCATTTTCTTTGTTGACATTTCATCCATCCTTTCCCTAATCTGATGTAAAAAACGATCAGGGAAAGCTCATAGGCATCCCTGATCTAAAGTTTCAGGGATTCCCCTATTCTGCTGGATTTATATCTATTCCTCTTATCCTTATCATACAAAATATCATTTGTATCGTCAACCAGTTCACGATTGACAGAATATTAGAATCCTTCCAGCGTTTTTGTTGTTATGTTGTAATCATAGTTGTTTCCTCCTTTTTCTGACTCCAATTTTTCTATGTTTCATTTATAATGTGTCAGAAAATCTGCGACGTAGAAAAAAGGCCCGCTAAACGGCAGAACTTTATATCGAATAATTGTAGCTTCCATACCGCAATTCGTTATTTTAGTTTCACCAAGTCTATCTATTTTTTTGCTACCATAAGTTTACCCTCGCTTTTATGTATTTGTTCTTACCCTATATATGTCAGAATATCCCAAACGCTTATTTGCCCTCTCCATGTTCTAATTTTTCATGTTCCATCATTTCCTGAGGGGTTAAAACATCCTCTAAGCCACAATGTTTACAGATACATTCGTAAAGGGTTCGATCTTCATCTATAAAACCCCGTCTACAGATAAAGCCGTGGAAGTCTTTGGAACCGTTATTTAGATTGAGTGATTGATGGGCAATTTCACCTTTTTTAAACTGGTTATACGTTCTATCTTTCACCACAGTCCCATCTCCGAAACGAACGTCAATATCTTTGCTTGTATTGTATCGAATAATTGTTGTTTCCATACCACAGTTCATCATACGGGTTTCGCCAAGGCAATTTTCAGCGGAAGTTTTGATGTTTTGATTGGCGATACTACCTTTTTTGAATGCATTATATGTTTTGCTCCCTACAATAGTCCCATCTTCAAAACGAACGTCAATGTCACGTACCCCATTGTATCGAATAATTGTCGCTTTCATACCACAATTCATCATTCGGGTTTCGCCAAGGCGAGCTTTTGCTGTAGTACTTGGATGAGCAATTCCACCTTTTTTAAATTCTCTATACCCTTTACGTTTAGCAATTGCTCTATCTTCAAAACGAACATCAATATCTCCAGCGTTTCCATATCGAATAATAGTAGCTTTCATACCGCAATTCATCATCCGGGTTTCGCCAAGGCGGTTTTTTGCGGATACTTTCATGTTTGGATTGGCTATTTCGCCTTTTTTAAACTGATCATACTTTTTATGTACTACTACTTTTCCATCTTCAAAACGAATATCAATGTCTGAATACTTCCCGTATCGAATAATAGTAGCTTCCATACCACAGTTCATCATTCTGGTTTCGCCAAGACGGTCTTCTGCAGAAACTTTTATGTTCTGATTGGCAATTTTACCTTTTTCAAATGCTCCATATGTCTTATGTTCCGCCACAGCTCCATCTTCAAATCGAACATCTATATCGTTATATCCCCCATATCGAATGATAGTGGCTTTCATACCACAGTTCATCACGCGTGTTTCGCCAACTCTATCTATTTTTGCTACCATAAGTTATCCCTCGCTTTTTGCATTTGTTCTTACCCTATACATGTCAGAATATCCCAAATACTTATTTCTTCCATACAGCAAAAAAGACACCAGCTTTCGCCAATGCCTTAATCTTTCGGATGCCCTACCATCCCTCTTTTGAAATTTGTATACTGCACATTCTTTACAACAACGCCATCGGGGAATCTCACATCTATATCCTCATTTCTACGATACGCAATAATCTCAGCTTCAAGTCCGCATTTCATCATTTTCTTTTCGCCGATGCGAAGCTTTCTTTTATTTCTTCTGGAGTCCTGCGGCCTTGCAACACGCCCTTCCGTAAAATTTTTGTAATCAATATGCTCCGCAACCGAACCGTCCTCAAAAAGAACATCCATATCTATATGTTTTCGATATGCAATAATTGTAGCTTTGAGCCCATTGTTCATAATACCTGTTTCTCCGACACGATCAATCGGAGGCCTGATGGACCCGTTTAAAAATTCTTTATATGCTGCATGCCTGGCAATATAGCCATTTTCAAACCGGACATCAATATCGGCATAAGCTCCATACCGAATAATCTCAGCTTCAAGCCCGCAGTTCATGGTTCTCTTTTCTCCAAGTCTGCGCTTTGCCTGTTCTTCAGGTGTATCATCGGGACGGCCGATCATTCCTAACTTAAAATTCGTATAAGTCGTGTGTTTGGCAACAGCTCCATCCTCAAACTCTACATCTAAATCCATCGAAGACCGATAAGCAATAATCCTGCATGTTTCACCACTATTCATTGTGGCTTTCCTGCCGATTCTGTCCCGATACTTATAATTGCACTTGTCACATAACTGTCTTTTTGTAAGACCACGAGCATTCAGCGGCAGTATATATTCCCTTCCGCATGGTCTGTGACGGATTCTGACATGAACTTCATCCTCGTATCCAGTCACCTCGTATTCTCCGTTCCAGGAAAGATCTATTCTTTTCTGCAGCAGCTCCAGGCCATCATATTTCCTCTCGCATATCGGACATTCATATCCATAAGACCTGGCCAGGCCGAAGGAATGGTAAATCGTCCCGCAGTGCGGACATGTATTGCTTGCAATCTGACATCCTTCTTTTTCTCTTCCTTTGATCTGCTCTATGAACTCGTCAGGCTCATACTTTTCACAGAAAGCTTTGATAATGCAGTTAATTGTCAGCCTGTCCAGTATCAATCGTCCGGTCTTCGTACCGGCAAGCAGGTCTTTTATATCATCTAACGTGACTTTTGGCTGATGCAGATAAACCTGGTAGAGGAATTTCGCATACCGGAGGCTTTCTTCATCTGCTGGAACAACCGGTTTATCGCTGTCATAGATTGAGTAAATCTGTAACCTGCAGCCATGCTTTGCACAGGCTGTTACACCATGGAGCGAATGCCACGCTCTGATATAGGGACGTCTCCCGTTTGCCATGTCTTCAGCCAGGCATTCCGGACAGCACCTCAGTACTTTGCAATGATTCTTTTTATTGCCTGGAATCATATGAAAATCTTCCGCCTGCCGGATGACCTGCTCTGCCACAAGAACATTCATGCTTTCATTACGAAACGGCATCATCGTGCTGAATTCTGAGTGCCTCGACATAATCTCTTCCAGCGTCGGAAACTTATCACCTTCATATTTTCTACAGATATTCTCAAGCTCCAACAATTCCGTACTTCCCTCTAAAGTAACAGAGAAAGCCTTTTTTGACATTCCGTTAACTGAAAACAAAGCTTCCAGCCATGACACAATGTTCTCATCCGGATATATCCGAAACCATATTGGAAACCTGTATTTGTTCAATCGTATACACCCCTTTCTTTCATCTCTTTACATACCCATGATTCACCAGATCCTGCAGGATATTTCTTTCTTCCCTGGTAATTGTCCTGCCCTCGAATCCATCTTCGGAAGCGGTCCAGCAGCCTTTCTCATCAACGCCTGCCTTCACAGCATCATAGATTCTTATTCGGATGCTCTTTGGTAATCTCATAATCTTCTCCTTTTTTACAATCCCCGCTTCTCACTGGAAACGGAGGATATTTCCTGCTCATTCATAGCTTTTTTCAAAGCTGTAAGCCCCTGGCTTGTCTCTCTGTCAATCGCAGCTGCATCGCTTTTCCCTTTCTTCGCCTGATTAGCTGTGGCGGTATTTTTACGTTTCACCTTTGCGTTTGCCTTTTTCAATATTTCCATAGCCTTCTGTGCAAGAAACTTCGAAGGGTGATCCAGGATATCCGGTTCCTTATCGATTGCCTGTCTGATTGCGCGGTTGATCTGCGTTTCAGTATAATTTGAAGTGTCGCTGATTGACTGGAAAGCTCTGCTGCGGACCGCTTCTCTTTTTCTGGTCAGTTCGCCCGCTGCCATCATATCGAACAGCCTTCCTTTTTCTTCGTCATTTTCCGTAGCGACCTCTTTAGCCTGCCTTGCATAGAGCTTTGTAATATACTCGTGATACTGTGCATCTTCCGGATCATCAGGATCAGCGAGCAGTTTTCGAAGTGTCTCCATGTCCCTCCCAATCGTTTTCTCGATGAATGGCACATCAATCGGCTCCTTGCGCTTCTCGATTACATCCTTCGTCTGTATAGTAATCACGATGTATTTCAGGAGTGCGATATTCCTGGATGAATGGTACATGAGAAGTTCCTCGATTTCTGTTGTGAACGGACTTTCCACGTTCCCGAACTGATATCCCCAAAGTGTCTTGATTGCATTCTCAAACAAACGTACATTATTCTTCGTAACCTCGTCTGCATTGATAATGTTTTTTGCTACGCGCCTGTTAAGCCTGTCATATTCCAGTATAGCTCTATATCCGTCATCGTTACCAATGAGTCCGAACTGCGCCCCGGTTGCCTGTGTGATACTTACAATGTCCTCGATGTTCTTCTTTTTTGGCGAGAAATCAAGGAACTGTACTTCATCTACGATGATGAGTCCGACATGATAGAGTTCGATCCATTTCTTTACAAGCCCTTCTGTTGCAGAGATACTCTTGGCCCCAACGGCCCTTCTTCTATGGTAATCTCCGGTATCCAGAAATCTGTCAAATGCTGCGGCAATGGATTCAAACACATCTCTGATATCTTTTCTGAGCGCTGTCACTATGACGATGGGGATCTGTACATAGCTGCAGTCCTCAAACTCATGATAGATTACATTAGGATACATGCGACACGCTAAGTTCACAGCCATAGTCTTTCCGCATCCGGTCTTCCCATGAAGCAGAAATCCAATCGGGCTTGGGGCCTCCAACTTCTGATACAGAACGATAGCACGTCCAAAGCTTCCTTTCCCATACGCTTTCTCATCTTCGTTTGCGGAAATCATGACGTCAGCCCCTTTATATCTGCGGTCCAAAAACTTCCAGATTGTACGGGCTACATCTACATGAATTCCAAGTGGAATCATTGCCATGTCGATGTCTTCTATTGCGGCTAATTTTTCAGCAGTACTCATTTTTTCTACCTGTTCTCTGTCGTATCCCGGAGGATTCATCATTCCAAGAGCCAGGATATCCCTTACCGAAGGCATCTTCGGCAATGCGCATACATCAGGATTATCTTCATATCCGGCGACTCTGCGGTACTGCGCATCTACCATGCTCCCCGCGGTCAGGTCTACATCATCATAAAGATTTTCATCTTTTCTAAGTTCACGGAATGTTAAATTACATTTCAGTCTCTCCATGTTTTCTTCCTTTCTTATACTTCGTCTTCTATCAGTGCCAAGATACGATTGATTTCTTCTTCTCGGCTGAGTTTTCTGTCTCCCATCGTCCTCATTTCATCTGGGATTCTCAAATGCTCAATCGCTGCCAGCTCTTCCTGCTGCTTTGTTAATGTTTCTTTCTTAGGTTCCGGATCAATGGAACTATAAGAACGTTTCGTAATTCCATCTGGATCTTTTCTCATTTCCTGTTTCTTGGCTGTTTTATCCTCCGGATGCGCTTTGCCGTATTTTTTCTTCTTCTTTGGATTCAGGGCTTTTGCCATTTCTGCCTGTTTCTCTACCGTATCCTGCAAATTCAGTTTCGTGTCCAGATATACCTGTTTTGCTTCTTTCATTACCTTTGAGTCCCTCTTTTTACGGATACACTCGTCGTATTCATCCCAGGTTAAGTCTGCGTATGTATATTGCTGTTCAATTTTTTCTGCAAGAGGTACTCTGTGGATCTCTTTCTTATATCTGATATAGACATTCCTGATATCGTCCACATTATATCTGACCTCAATATCTTCCGGATGCGGTTCATCTTTTAAAATGTCCAAGAACCATGGCTCCTGCGAATAAAAACGCAGTTCCGTCTTATAGAAGGTGTACACGATACCTTTCCTGCGGTTCCATGTAAATTTCCTTTTTTCTTCTTCCTTTGCCAGCATTGCAAACAGATAGGCTGGTCTTGTTGCATCATTTACATTGGTTGGATCTCCTGCTCTGCCATGAGCTTTTTCGTATGCGAAAATCCCTTTCGGTGTTGGAGATACGTCATTATCCAGATACTTTTTGTCAATGAGTCCCTCAAAAACACGGCGGTTATACAGGATCACTGATTGGTAGACCAGTCCTCTTATTTCTTCCAGAGTCAGACATGCATCTCCTTTAGCTAAGTCTCCGCCACGGTATTTATCTTCTACATATCCGTTATTCTTTAACTGTGCCTTTAAATAGGTCTGAATGTTGATTACCAAATTAATTGCTACAAGAACATTTAA